>Ga0265297_10003416_pt1 | contig 28721 bp, 26 predicted proteins | sample Munlanlwell13791_FD_192502 | JGI IMG/M metagenome (GOLD analysis project Ga0265297, IMG submission 192502) | Leachate microbial communities from a municipal landfill in Southern Ontario, Canada - Leachate well 137-91 | ecosystem: Engineered > Solid waste > Landfill > Unclassified | place...
TGCGTTTGGGGAAAGCAGAAGACTTTTATTTGGTGGCAGCGAAGCCCCATCATGTTCCCGCTTTCTCCTTCCGAGCTTGCCTTCCCGGATTCCAAGGGAAGGGAGTGGCTGGTCTCAAACGGCATAGGCGGCTATGCGTCATCCACCGCGATAGGCATGAACACCCGCAAATACCATGGGCTCCTTGTCGCGCAGGCAAAGGAACTCGGGGGGAGGGCGGTGCTGCTCTCGAAGATGGAGGAGATTGCGGGGGTTTTGGGGGAGGAATTCGCCCTTTCGGCAAACGAATACCCTGGCGCGGTTTACCCGCAAGGGCATACGCTGCAAACAGGCTTCTCGTTTGAAAGCCATCCGCGCTTCGAGTATTCGTGCAATGGCGTGCGGATTGAGAAATCCGTAAGGATGGTGCGCGGGAAGAATGCGGTGGTGGTTTCCTACCGCCTCATAAGCGGGAAGGAGGCCAGGCTTTCGTTGCGGCCCCTTCTTTCCTTCCGGCAAATCCACAAAGACCCCTCGTCATTGGATAAGGCAATAGGCTTCTCATCCGACCGATTTGGATTTGGCACTGAAAATCCGACGATGAGGGTGGGCGCTTCCTTAGGGAAATTCACCCCTGCGCCAGACAACTACAGGAACATGGTTTATTCGGCAGAACGGGACAGGGGATATGCGCATGCCGAAACCCTCTTTTCGCCAGGCTTTTTTTCCGCGGAACTGAGGAAGGGGGAGGAGCTGCACATCTGCGCCTCGCTCGAGGGGATAACGCCTTCCGAAGCTCTTGAGGTGCTTGACAGGCAGGAAATGCGGTTTGCACATCTTGCTGACACGAATTACCGCATGAACGGGTTCGAACGAACCGATTTCGGGGATGCGCTCCTTCGCGCAGCCGACTCCTTTGTGGTGCACTCTGGCAGGCATAGCGGGATAATCGCCGGCTTCCACTGGTTCTCCGAATGGGGCAGGGACGCGATGATTTCGCTTCCCGGGCTTATGTTGTGCACCGGAAGGCACGCGCTTGCCCGGGAGGTTCTGCTTGGGCAATGCGGAAAAATGGAAGGCGGGCTATTGCCGAATTTCATAGGCGAGAATGGCAAGGCGCATTACAATTCCGCGGATGCCAGCCTCTGGTTCATAAGCGCCGCAAGGCAATATGTGGAACATACGGGGGACACGCAATTCGTGCGCGAAAAGCTTTGGGGAGGCATGCGCGAAACCATCTCCTCCTTCATGAGGGGGAACCCGCTTGCCGAGATGGATTCGGACTGCCTGCTTTCGGTGAAATCGCCGTCCGCGACATGGATGGATGCCGTGGTGGACGGAAGGGCGGCAACCCCGAGGAAGGGGAAGTGCATTGAAATGAACGCGCTCTGGCATTCCAGCCTTAGGTTCATGGCTTCGCTTGCGGAAAAATTCAACGACAAACGGACAGCTGAGGTGTGCAGCCGGACAGCGGACGCTGCGGGCTCCTCTTTCCAGAAATTTGTCTTTTCGGAAGACGGAAGGCTGATGGACACGCTTGAGCCGAACGACTCCAGCCTGCGGCCGAACCAGTTGTTTGCAATCTCCCTCCCGCATTCGCCGCTCAACGGCATACAGAAAAGGCACATATTCAACATCGTCCGCTCGCGCCTTTATACCCCGCTTGGGCTTCGGACGCTTGACCCGTCCGACCCGCGCTTCTGCGGCATCTATTCCGGAAGCCCGCAAGAGAGGGATTCCGCGTATCATCAGGGAATGATATGGCCTTGGCTTTTGGGCGCTTTCTATGACGCCCAGCTTGAGGCTTATCCTGGAACCGAGCGGCAGGTTCTTTCTTCACTGCGCCCGATTGCGGATGCGATGAGGCAAGGGTGCATTGGGACGCTTCCGGAGATGTACGAGCCAAAGACAATGAACCCGGCAGGCGCGGTTTCGCAGGCATGGAGCGTTGCCGAGGTGCTGAGGATTTACACCAAGGTCAAGGGGGCGGGCAATGCACCGGCAGAATCCGCCCGAAGGCAAATCAGAAGCGCCAACCCGCCGCATTCGGTATGGGCAAGGCCGGCTTGACACCAAGGCAATAGGGCCGAAACGGATTTCCTGCTTAAGGCGCCCTGCTTGGCAATAAGGCAAAACCAGGTCTTCAGCCTTAAGGCGACCTGCTTGTCTTTCAAAGCAGCTTCAAATCCTTCGCGTATTTGTTTATCTTGGCCTCTTCAGCAGGGCCTGCGCCAAAGCAGGTGACCGACCCTGGCTCGACTTGCGTGTGCCCGGCATCGCGGATGAGCGCGCAGGGAACCTCCTGCTTCATCTTTTCGAACAGTGAGAGAAGCTCGCCCTCGGATGGAACCTTGAGCACGATTTTTTTCTGCCCTTCCTCCTCCCACTCGCGCGCGGTTTTTGGGTCTTCGCGCTCCGCTTTCCTGTATGCGGATAGGGAGGCGTGCGAGACTTGCGCGGCTATCTTGCCCTTCCCCATCCCAAGGTCGCTTCTCACGATTATTGCCTGCTTGAGCATGTGCATAAAAAGCCAAACCAGGATTATATGCCTATGCATGGGGGAAAGATTGAAAGCCTAAGCGAGATTGCCGGGATAATCAGGCAGAATGAAAAAACGCGCGCCGAGCTTGCCAAGCGGCTCCGATTCAATTCCGGGAAGATGGAATACCCTGAAACGCTGGAAGCCAAGCTTGTCATCCCGGTTGAAACGACGAAAGTGGAGGGGCGGATTGCCGCGGTGGACAGCGGGATAGCCGGCGAGGAGCTCCATGGCTTTGATTTCCTGCTTCTCCGCTCTGTCGGCGTGGTGTTCGACTACAAGGATTCGAAAGTGGTGTCGCACGCGTACTTCCCCTCCTCGCTTCCGAAAATGGAATATGACATGAGAAGCGGGCTTGACTCGCATGATGTGATGTGGCACAAGTCGCTTTTCAGGCTCAGGGGGGAGCTAACTTGCGCTGCTGATTTGGTGGAAAGCCACTTGCCCGCCTGCTTATTGATGGACGGCTCGATTGCCCCGCTTCTTACGGACAAGCCGCCCGAGGACTCGGAGGTGCGCCCGCTTTATGACGATGTGCTTTCTTCGTACAGGCGGCTTTACGAGGCTTGCTGGCAGAAGAACTGCGCGCTTGCAGGCGTGATAAAGGACAGCCGGAGCCGCAGGTTCATCGATATAGTGCAGAAGCACGCGGAAAACGAGCCTGGCTTTGCACATACTTCGGACACCAACTTCCTTTACTTCATGCTGGAAGCGGGCGAGAGGACGTGCGCGTTCCCCTATTCCTCCGCGCCTGCAAAGCACCAGATACTAAAAGACCTTGGGCAGTGGGCGGAAAAAATACTCTCGTTCTACCTCAAGCCCGTGGCGGACGACCGGCCGCTTCGCGTGGAATTCCTCTCGGGGCAGAAAACATTCTCGGAGGTCGCCTCGCTTGCCCACTCGCTCTCGCGCATGCACAAGGCATATGCGTATCCTGCAGTGCTCATCGAGGCGGACTTGCGCGCCGCGCTGGACGGAGACGAATTCGAGCGCGCTTATGGGAGCCTGTTTTCAAGGCTCGGGCGAAGCTCCTCGCTTATGAGGCTAAGGCGGAACAGCCGGCCGTTTCGGTAGCGAAAAGCGCAAGACGGCTCCAAAATACTTATTAACTATGCAACCCCCATCGTGTGGGGGGATTCCATGGACGGCATAGGGAGGCCTGTTGAGGAAGGGAAGGAGTACGATGTCACCATCGACGCGAAAAGCGCGAGAGGGGACGGCATCGCCCATGTGGAAGGGTTTGTGATTTTCGTGGCAAACGCAAACGTAGGCGAGAAGATGAAGGTGAAGGTGACCGCGGTCAAAAGGACGTTTGCAATCGGGGAGAAGGCATAGGGGAACGTGATTTTCGTGTGCGGGATAATCGGCTACATCGGATACCGGAAAGCCTCGGAAGTGATACTGGGGCCTTGCGCACGCTTGAATACAGGGGATACGACTCGGCAGGCATCGCAACCATGAACGGCGGGATTTCGGCCATAAAGGATGTTGGAAGGCTGGACGACATCCACAAGAAAAGGGACTTTTTGAGGCTGGAGGGAAGGCTGGGCATCGGGCACACCAGATGGGCGACCCATGGCGGGGTCACGAAGAAAAACGCGCATCCGCACACCGACTCGAAGCGGAAAATATTCCTGGTGCATAACGGGGTCATTGAGAATTACGACGCCCTCAGGGGGGCGCTTCTTAAGAAGGGGCACAGGTTCGAGTCGGAAACCGACACCGAGGTTATCGCACACCTTGTGGAGGATGAGGCGGCGGAAGGAGGCGATTTCTTTGGGGCTTTCAGGAGGGCAGTCTCAAGGCTGTCCGGCTCCTGGTCGCTTGTGGCGATGCACGAGGGGGAAGAGGCGGTTTACATTTCAAGGAACGGCCCGCCGCTTGTGGTCGGCATAGGGAAGGGCGAGATGTTCTGCGCATCCGACGTGCCGGCGCTTCTCCCATACACAAGGAAAGTCGCATATCTAGAAGATGGCGACTGCGCGAGGATGGTCCGGGAAGGCTTTGCGGTTGTTGATGCGGCAGGGCGGATTGCAAAGCGGGATGAGGGTGAGATAAATTGGACTGCCAAGATGGCTGAAAAAGGAGGATACGCGCATTTCATGCTCAAGGAAATAAGCGAGCAGCAGGGAAAAATCCGGGAAGCCCTGTCCGCGGATGTGAGTGCGGCTGTGTCGCTCATCAAAAAGCACGGGCGGCTCACGGTAGTTGCGTGCGGCACATCGTATTACGCCGGGCTTGTGCTAAAGGAGCTCTTGCAGTCGCGCCTTGCAATCCCGTGCGACGTGGCGATTGGCTCCGAATTCGCATATGCGAGAACCGGCAGGGAAAAGCTCGTGATGGCAATCAGCCAGTCCGGGGAAACCGCAGACACGCTCTCCGCCGTGCGGCTTGCGAAAAAGTCAGGGGCAAAGATAATCGCAGTGGGGAATGCGGTGGGGAGCTCGCTTTACCGCGAAGCGGATGCAAACGTGATGATTGCCGCAGGGCCGGAATTGGCGGTTGTCGCCACGAAATCCTTCACCTGCCAGATAGCGGTGCTTGTAAAAATAGCCCTTGGGCTTGGGGGGAAAAAGGGGGAGCTTGCCTCGCTTTCGCGCCTGTCGCTTGACATTGAAAACATCCTTGCGCGCTCATCGGAAATAGTGAGGATGGCATCCGAGCTTGTGAAGCACAGGGATTTCTTTTTCATCGGGAGGTCGCTTGCGTTCCCCTCGGCGCTTGAGGGCGCGCTCAAGCTCAAGGAAATAACCTATCTACATGCCGAGGCGTATGCCGCAGGCGAGCTCAAGCACGGGCCCCTCTCGCTCCTTGAGAAGGATGTCGTGGTTCTCGCGCTTGCGCCGTCTGGCGAATCGCTTCCCAAAACCCTGTCCAACATACAGGAATGCAAGGCAAGAAACGCAAGCGTGGTGGTGTTCTCGGACAGCAAGGACGCAATTGCGAAATCAGGCGCGGGCTTTTTGATGCCAGAGGTTCCGAAAGCCGCAATCCCCATCATATACGCGGTGCCTCTGCAGCTTCTTGCGTACCATATGGCTGTGAAGCTTGGCCGCGACCCCGACAAGCCGAGGAACCTTGCCAAGTCGGTTACTGTTGAGTGATGCAGGCATGCCGGAGCCTGCCTCTTTGCGTTCAGCCGGACTCGTTTCTCCAGAGGAAGATTTTCACGCTCATCGGATGCCCGTCAAGCGTGGCTCCGCGGTGCGCGACTGCCACCGCGCTTGGGCTGGACCCGTAGTAGGAGCGGCCGAATTGGTAAGGCACGGGCGCAACAGGCATGTCTGTCCGCTCGATTACCACGTAGCATTCCGAGCCTGCGCGAAGGAGCTTTCGGAACTTTTCATAGTTTGCCTCGAATGCAACGCGGTCCGCCATGCCGGTCCCGACAAGGCCTGTTAGCAAGATAAGCTTGCCAGAATCAAGCTCATGTGTGAAGTTCCTGGTAAGCCCGAGCTGTTTCACACCGTCAAGCGGATTGACGGTTCCGAGCGGGGGCGTGTCCCAGTCCTGGGGCACGCCGGGGGAAAGAAGCGAATCTGCCACGCGAAGCGAATCGGAATACATTGAATTCGATCTCTCATCGATTACCGCCTGCGCGCCGAACCAGTAGCCCACCAGCGAGGTGAACGCCAGCACCATTATCAGGGTGGCAACCACCGCATCGAACGAGAAATACTGCCCCTTTAGATAATCCATGCGCTCATCCCTTGCTTATTCTTATCACGCCGTTTGTGTTGTTCATGAGCAAACGCTGCCCGTATTCCGAATCAATGACTATGAAATTCCCCGAAAGGGGCCGGGTTATGAACTGGCCGTAGGTTGTTACGCCATATGCCGCAGTCACGGTCGGGGCGGAGAAAGACGCGTTTCCGCCAGGCCCCTGCCATTCAACATACACAATTCCCGTCTCAACCGATGCAGGGGAAGCCCCGTAGCCGCTGACAAGTATCCTATATGGCTTGCCCAATATGCTTGGCTGGATGGTGAAGTTCTCGGAAAACCCGCTTCCTGCGATGAATGCCGTCCTTATGTGGTCGGCAAACCCGTACGCGATTTCCTGCGCATACGCGTTTTCCGCGCGCGTTGTCTCCTGGGACTGAGTCTGGAAGAAGATTGCTATTGTTGCAACCAGTATGAGAAGGAAGAATGCGGCATAGGACATCAGCTCCACTGCAGCCTGGGCGCGGAATGCGCTGGTTTTCGGATTGCACCTGCCTTGCACATTTTCACCCGTACGTGACATTCACATAATCGCCAGGGTAGACATACTCCATGCTTATCCTCTGAAGGCCGGACGCCCTTTTGCCCGAGAGGTTCCCGGAAATGTTCGCGAACGTTGCGCTGACGATGTCCTGGAGCCTGCCGTCCGATTCCATGGACAGCACCACCAGGCCCCCCTCAAGCTTCGCGTCCCTTATCCCTTCAGGGTAGTTGACCACTATGGATTTTCTTGCGCCGGGGCCTTGGAGGTAAACTTCGCCCGCTTCGTTTGCAATAGAGCGCGCGCTGATTTTCGCCTGCGAAACCGCGGTCTTGCCAAGCTCGGTGCCTGAAAGCGAAAGCAGGAGAAGCGCAAGGGGAATTATGAAGACCAGGGCAAAGCCCACAAGGATGAGCATTTCCGCGCCTGCCTGCGCACGTTTGCGGTTGTTTTTGCTGTCCATAGGCACCACGCTTATTCGCATTGGGCGGATTGCTGGCCCGGAAACCCGCATGCTATTTCAGAGAGCCCGTAGCGGCTAACCGCATCCTGGGTCAGGCGGAACACCCCGACGCCCTCTTTTGTCGCATTGTTGCCGCCCGCTGTCCATGCGCACATCTCCTTGCTTTTGCAGCCCATCATGCCCTTTACCCTGAAGGTGTTGGCAGAGACCCCTGTGAAAAATTCGGAGTCGAGGCGGGAGTAGAGCGCGTGCGGCGCATTTGCACCCAGGTAATCGTCCGCCCCCCCGGCCCACTTGCCCACCACGAAGGATTCTATCCCGTATGCCGAACTGTTGATGCCCGGGGTTGAGAACGGGGCTGCGAGCATCCGTTGGAAGAAAGACGGCGCCGTAGGCTCGTGCACGTAGAATCCGCAGATTGCCATGTCCCGGATTTTCGTGACGTCCCAGACGCGGTGGTAATCCGTCAGCTCAACGTCTTCCAGGCTGCCGTGCTCGTTGTCGATAAGGGCGTATTTGTAGCTGTCTTCGTCCGCACGGCTCACGGTTGGAATGCTGCTTATCCCGTTGCCTCCGAGCAGCATCGGCCGGCTTATGGTGCTGGTGAACTCGTGGCGCTTGCTGCATCCTGGCATTGTCGATGAATACTCTACAAGGCAATTGATGCAGTCCGCCTGCTGCGTCCGGTTGTAGGTGCAGGAGCCTTCGGAATAAACGTCCGCCACCGAGCGGGGGGTGCTGGTCACTATGACCGCCCCGTAGTAGTTGGCATATGTGAGCATTTTCTCATCATAAGGATGCGCCAGCACGAACTGCGAAAGCCTGCCTATTTCGCTCTCATTCATGTCCTCGGGGTAATCTTCGGTTATCGGGCCGAAAAACCAGCCGTTGCCCCCGCTGCGGCTTGTGCCGTCGTATTTTATCGGGGCGATGTCAGGTGCCTCGTAGTACGCCGCATGCCTGAAAATCTGCTTCTGCGGCACCCCTGCAAGGGTGGAAAGCGGATGGTATGACAGGTACCCCCTGATTATAGACGGGTCGACAAATCCATTTATTGAAAAGCTTGAGTTTGCCTTGAGCTTCTTTGACTGGCGCATTGTTCCTTCCAGGTCTGAAATATTCATTTCGGCCTCGAAATAAATCCCGACTGTCCAGGGGTCAATCTGCTTGACCTTGAAGTTCTGCGGCGGCGAGAAGCTGGTGTTGAAACCCATCAGGTTCGCAGCCTGCTGTATTTTCCCCTGCCAGGATTCAAGCGTGTATGATGCCTTCTCGGATTCGGAATAGGTTATTGGAGGGGACATGTCTGATTGGGATGTTCCGTTGAGCATGAGAAGGCGTATGTTTTCCTCCACCCGCCCGGTTTCTGGATTTTGGGCATCCAATGAGTTGTTTCTCGCAAGCCCGCCATTTTCAGATGTGTAGTTGACCAGCTTGTAGGTAGCATAAAAAGACGATGCATTCGCAAAATCGGAAAGCGCCCTGTCCGAGAGAGTGGCGAGCACCTGGCGCATTGCCTCGCCCTTGAAGCGCTCGGCTGCGCGGATGTCAGACTGCTCGAATACCCTCACCCATAGCTGGACGGTGAGCAGCATGAATGAAAGGATGGCAAGCGCCATCACTGTGAAGAAGAAGCCGCGCCTGCTTCCCGATGGTGGCGTTTTGGAATCACGCATAAACGACCAACCTTATGAGGCTTATCGAGCTGTTGCCCGGGAGGAAATTTGAAATCGGCATGTCGCAGGGGGTCGCGTTGCAGGGCAACTGGTAATTCCCAGGCGACTGGTAGCCGAAGCAGGAAAGATAGCAGTAAGGGGATTGGCCAGGGTTTCGCGGGCTTGTGGAATAGAGCGAGGCGAATGTTGTTGCCGAAGCCTGAACCTTGGTAAAGCGCTTGCCAAAGCGGTCGTTTGATGCATAGGTTCCCGCATCGTAAAAAGGCGACCAGGAGCCTGTGTTGAAGTTGTATGACTCAAGCCGGTAGCCATAGCCCTGCGGGATTATCGCATTCGGGTAATTCACTGAGTCGCCGCCAGCCACCTTCTTCATTATCGTGTCTTTATCCCCGCCGCTGAGAATCTGCTCAAGATAAGTCGGGTTTCCCAAGGTATCAGAGGAAGTGGAAAGGACGTTGAGGGTGTCGTATGCAAGCTGGTGCGCCTGCTCAAGGGGGGAATAGAACGGCTTGGGCGTGCCGATTGTGAATACCAGGAAGCCTATCGTGACCATGATAAGGGTGAAAGCAATGAACGCATCCAGGGAGAATATGAAGCCAAGCCTGCCCATGCTTAACGATTGAGGACTGAACATTATAAACTGTTGCGAAACTTCGGGGGAAATGATGATGCCCGCGGCGGGCATACGCCCAGATTATGAATGGGATGCGGCTGCCGGGATTTGAACCCGGGTCTCGAGCTTATTCCATGCCCCTTTTCCGTTAACGCTTTTTTCGCCGAGCGTTTGCCCGGGAGGCGAAAAAAGGGTTATGGGAAGCTCAGATCCTACCAGGCTGGACTACAGCCGCATACATATGTCTTTTCCATGCATCATTTTTAATAAGCGATTCGTTAGCAGCCCATGGAACTCCCGAAACGCGCTGTTTTCGCCTTCAACGCGAACATAGACCACCTCAAGGCTGTAGGCGATGGGGACATGGGGCTTATTGACGCCGCATCGTTTTCCCTCGCCTCGCAGATGTCAGGCTCGTTTGCCGAGGGCAGGCAGAAGGAAACGCTCATCGACGCGAAAACCTGCGCCGCCCTCCTTTCCAAAATCAGGTTCGATTGCTCGGTTGTCGGGGGGCAGGCAGGGAATGCGACTGAGCAGGCGTCCGCGCTCGGGGTTGAATGCTTCCTCCACAGCAATTTCGCAAATTCCGAGCTCCTGTCCCGCTTTTCGAAGAGGAAGAGGATACTGCTTGCAGGAAAGGATGGCTTTGTTCCGGCTGGCGAGTTTTCATCGCAGGCGCCAAGCGCGCACCATTTCGTGTTCGAGGACAAGGAAAGCCGCACCCGCTTCATCGCCTCATACGACCCGCTGCCCATGCATCTTGAGGAGAATTTCCAGAGGGCGGCCGATTCCATTCTGCCCTCAGCCAGCAAGGCGTTCGTGGGCGGATTCCATCTCCTCAAAACCCCGGACAGGCTCGCCAAATTCACTGATGAAATCCTCCGCTGGAAAAGGATAAGCCCGGGCCTTTGCGTTTTTGCGGAGCTTGGCGAATTCCAGTCCGAGGCCGTGCGGGATGCGGTGCGAGAAAGGCTGTTCCCTATAGTTGACATGATCGGGCTGAATGACACCGAGCTTTCCTCGTTCGGCTGTGACTTATCGGAACTGGCGCAGGAGGCGAATACGGTCCTGTTCCACATGCCTGAAAGGCAGGAGGTGCTGCCAGCGGGGAAACTTGACAGGGAGGCGATGGCGTTCGCGGAAAAATGCGCCTCGTTCAAGGCTGAAAACGGCAGGTGCGCAACGCTGCCTGAGCTTGAAAGCCATGAAGCAAGATTCCTCGAATCGCCGAAATGGACAGTCGGGCTTGGAGATACTTTCTCCTGCGCCTATTTCATGGCGGCAAGCGCAAGCGTTTTAAAACAAAACCCATCAAATGAGGCTTTGCTGCGACCGTAGTCTAGCCTGGTTAGGATTCGAGATTGCCAAGGCTGATTGGCGATTTATGCGGAATTGGCCGCCTAAATCTCGCGAGCCGGGTTCAAATGAAAACCCTTTTCTTCCCGGAAGAAAAGGTCTTTCGACCCCAAAAGAAATGGGGGCTGAAAATCCCGGCGGTCGCAAATTTTTTTTTCAAAAAATTTGGGACACCGTCGACAGCAGCCGATGCGTGTCGCATTTTATTCTTACCTCCAATCCCTCCTAATCGGCACGAATTTGCCGCTGAAGCGGGGGCTTTGGGTGTGAGCCGGATAATGCGATAGTGGCGCTGCATTCTAATCTGACTCTGTTCCGCTTTTTTCCAAACGCACGAAGTCTATGATGCGGGCAGTGTCGTGAATTTCGTCCGAATCGCCTTTTGAAGATGCATATGCCCTTGCAAGCGGAACTGTAATGCCTGTTCCCTCGAATAAGTAGTCCCTGAGCGCTTCCTGGTTCATTATGGAAACATAGGCAAACAGCCCGCCAGGTTTCGTGGTCATCGCTTTTTTAATCAGCCCTATTGTTTTGTCAAACGATTTGGAATTGCCTGTGTGCTCTGCCAGGTATTTTTCAATCCTATTTCTTGCATCCGCCAGCTTGAAGCAGCAATATCCTAAACACCCCGCAACAATTGCCCCTGCTGTGGCCAATGGCCAAAGACCGGATGCGGCAGCATAAACAGCCAATAATGATGAAGCCCCGATTGCGGCCTCCACAAAATCTAGCCTCTTTTTAACCTTGCCAAGTATGCTTGAGAGATCGTCCAGTATGCCTGAAAATATGGTCCTCGATACCTTGCCGGGCGCAGATACCTGGAGCCCTTTAAGCAGCATCTCCTTTTCCTCCAAGCCTGGTTGAAGGTCATGCGCAACCTTAAATGCATGGTCCTTCACCTCTCTTTCGCTAGCCAGAAAAAAATTGCAGAATTCGTTCCGGGCATCCATGGTGCCGACAGCCATAGCTTGCTTATAATTGCTCTTTACTTGCGCATCCCATGAATCGAAAACCTGGTCAAATTTGATTATGGCGCTACTGACTTCCTTGTAGCGGCGAACCGCCCGGCTCATCCGCAAGCGCTCAGCACGAGGAATCATAGGTATGGATGACTGTAATGCTCCCTTAAAGTTTGCCATGATATTTTATTAATGGACACTTTAATAAAGCAAACGGTGCTCCTTTTTTGATGAGAATATCCGCGCAAGCGCAACTAATGCGACAAGCGCCCATACTGCCTCGAGAATGACGAACGGCAAGTAGTTTATCTGATAGGACGCCCAGCAGTTCAGCATAGCGCCGATGAGGTTCGCAGCCGCGTATGCGATGCTGTTTGGCCGGAGGCGCCCGAATGTGTTGAGGAAGAACGCAGCAAGGAGGATGAAAACCCCGAATGCGCCAATCCAGAGGGTCAAATCATCCATGGGAACCATATGGAAGTGCGCACTGCACCGTTTTAATTGTTTTACCCATAGAGGACTGGTGGTTGCCATGAAGCACATACACATCGCGGCGCTTGAGGCGGACGCGGAATTCGCAAGGAAAATCGGCAAGAAGGGAAGCGAGAGCGATTTCGCCATATACAACTGCAAAGAGGGGGAAAGCGTCCTTTGCATTTATCATCCGAGCAAATACCCTGAGAAAATACAGCCGCTCCTTTACGCGCTCTCGCTTTGCGATGCCGCCTACCTCCGCCCGCAGGCGATAGACAGATTCGCGGGGGAAATGATTGTCGCGTGCGCGGTGTTCAAAAAGCGCCTGCTGGTGATTGCGGACAAGGTCGGGCAATCCGACATCGAGCCGCTCATCAAGGCGGCAGGCGTCCAATCGTATGAATTTTTCGATGGGGACGCAAACGCGCTTCGCGAAAGGCTCCTGCTCATCCCAAGCACCAGGAAAGCCGAGGGGAAAACGGAAGTGGTGATAGATTCGTGCTTTCCGGTGAAAGGGGTTGGCACGGTGGCGCTCGGCATCGTGCAGCAGGGCGCTGTGAAGGTGCACCAGCAGCTTGCCTTCCTGCCGTCAGGCGATTCCGCGGAGATAAAGTCGATACAGGTGCAGGATGAAAACACTGATGAGGCGGAAGTCGGCTCGAGGGTGGGGCTGTGCCTCAAAGGAATCGTGCCGGACATCGTGGGCAAGGGGGATTTGGCATGCGAGGAGAAATTCCCTTCATGCACGAAAATATCCGCGAAGGTGGATTCCACGAAATTCTACAAGGGAAACTTCGAAATCGTGCAGTTCTTCGTGTTGTGGGGCTTGAAGTTTGTCGCCTGCAAGGGGAAGAAAAACGGGGAACTGCATGACATTGAGCTGTCTGCTCCGTTGCCTCTTAGGATTGGCGAGGAATTGCCGCTCTTCTTGCCCGAAGCCATGCCAAGGGCGATTGGCAGTGCGAGAGTGGAAAGGATAATTGGATAGATTGGCTTGCAACCGGGAGGCTCATACCCTCTTCTGCATGTAAGGCCCGCAAAGCGAGTAGCCAAGCTTGCGGTAATAGCCGCGCGCGCCTGCGCCTGAGAGGACGGAGATTTTCCCGATGCCGAATTCTTTTTTCGTTATGCTCTCCGCCTCGCGAAGAAGCCGTTGCCCCAGCCCCTTGTGCTGGAATTTGCCCTCGCTTTTCTCGCCGATGGACGCCTCCTGCCCGTAAACATGGAGCTCGCGCACAAGAGACGAGAGGATGCTGGTTCCGTCCGAGATTTCGGCGCGGTGGCTTTTGCCGGGCATTCGCAGGCGCAAGAAGCCTGCAATGATATCCTGCTTCTCATCCTCGAACGAAAGGAATGTTTCCCTGCCTCCGGAGGCAAAATAGTCCTGGCGCAGGAGGGAAAGCGAAAGCTGTTTTGATTCTCGGCCCTGGCGGGCTGCGCTTCCCGCCTCGCGGCAGCGTATGCAACGGCATGCCGCGCCCTCTTCGCGCAGCCGCCCTTCCACCATTTGGCGCAGGTTGGAGCTTTTCACCCCTGCCAGGACAAGGGGGGACGGGATGTCCCGCTGTATCCGGGGGATTCGGACATAGGGCGGGACGTGCCTGATCGCAGCGGCGATTGCCCTTGCCGCCTCCTCGGTGCCGTAAGGGGAGAACCGCCCGGCTTTCCATTCATCGTAAAGCCTGGTGCCAGGAAGGACGAGAACCGGGTAAATCTTGACCATGTCCGGCTGGAAGCGCGAGGTGGAAAAAAGCCGCCGGAAATACTCTGAATCCTGGCGCGGGCCCGAGTAAAGCCCGGGCATCATGTGATAGCAGACCTTGAAGCCCGAGTCCTTGAGGATGCGCGTTGCGCGCTCCACATGAAGAAGCGTGTGCCCGCGGTTGACTTTTCGGTAGACCTGGTCCGAGAGGGACTGCACGCCAAGCTCGGCCTGCGTTCCCCCGAGGGAGAGCATTTCGTCCACTTCGCGCGCGCCTGCGAAGTCCGGGCGGGTTTCAAACGTCGCCCCGATTGCGCGGTGCCTTGCCGTCTCGTTCGCGCTTATCGATTCCGCAAGGGTGCGCGAAACAGAGCCGTTGAGCGCGTCAAATGCCTCTTTCACGAATTTGCGGCGGGAAGCCGCTGGCGCGGCAAGGAAGGTGCCGCCCATGAATATGAGGTGGCATTTGTCGGTCTCGTGCCCCTGCTGGGAATACTGGCCCAGGCGCGCCCCGACCTGCTTTCCCGCGGAATAGCCGCACTGTATCGCGCGCATGGTGGTCGGCTCGAAGCCGGTGTAGGACTGCGGGGCGTTCACCCCTTTGGGGCAGTAGGCGCACCGTCCCACGCACGGGTAAGGCGGCGGCATGAGCGCGATTGGGGATACCCCCGACAGGGTGCGCGTCGGGGATTTGAGAAGGATGCGGCGGGCGCGCCCGTCTGTTGGAGGGACGAATCGGAGTATTTCTGAGTTCTTGAGATAGGTTATGCCGTGCTTGCGGCACATTGCGTTCTTTATGCGCTCAAGCTGCGCGGCGGGATTCGCAATGAAAAGGGACGCCGCCTCCTTTGCGGCGCCCTGCCTTGCTGCGCTTTGCGGCGCACGCTTTTTAGGCGAGAAGAACGGCAGTTTGCCATCAAGGCGCGCCATGGCCGCGGCATGTGCGCTATTGACCCCCTTTTTCACTGGCAAGAAAACACCGCGGCTAGATGAAATTCGAAAGGATGCCCACTATGAAGTAAAGCGGCGCCTCTGTGAGCGGGAAGAGGAGCACGCCCCTGTTTACCGCGCGGAAATCCGAGAAAAGGTCGGTGTTCACGCGGAGCGTGACTTCCCTCTCCGCGCTTATCCGGTCGCTTGAAGACGAGTGGGCGAGCAGTTTCACGCGGTAATCCGCCTCCTCGTTGCCGACTACCTCGTAAGTGAGGGTTTTCGATGTGCCGGAAGGGATGTAGATGCTGCGCCGGAACTCCCAATCGCGCACCCCGGATGAGCCTATGTTGAAAACGTCATTCGCGATTCCCTTGTTCATTATCGTTATCACATACCTTGCCGGCTGTCCTGCGCCCGCAGACACGTGCGAGGGCTCAACCCGCATGTCCATCACTTCCCGGATGACTTTCGCCCGGACGGTGAATGTCACATTCGGCCCCAGCCCTTCGCTTCCCGCCTCGTCCCAAAGAGTAAGCCCGACATCGTATTCACCGTCCTGCGCATCCTTCGAGACGGTTATCTCCGCCTGAAGGGGATTCCCATATAGCCTGGAGGGAGTGGAGGACCAGCCTTCCGGAAGCGAGGTTGCGGCCAGCTGGTCGTATGCGCCGCCTATCCCGTATTTGCCGCCCGTCCCCTCCTTCGGCTCGGCAACTACGAAGAATGTCTGCCCGGGGCCAACATCCCCAAGCGCAATTCGCATGCCGTCCTCCACCCTGATTGAAACGGGTGAGAGTATGCTTGCCGCGAAAAGGGCTGGGCATAGCGCCAGCGCGAAAAGGATTGGTTGGAATCTCATGTTCGGGCTTGCCGTTCCAAATATTAAAAAGCTATCATCAAGGGGGGCCTTGGAAGCCCGCGGGACGCGCGCCCGAACGAAACCGCAAGCGTTTATAATCCGATTGGGGGAATGTTGGTTGAGAGGTGGATTTGATGGCGGATAAGAAATCAGATGGCATTTATCGTTACCTGGCTGCGTTTGCGATTGTGGCAATCTTCGCAATCCTGGTCTTTACTGCGATTCCCCAGGCGGGAGCCGGCGCGGAGAGCGCGGTTGGCATGGCATCTGCCGTCAACTCGGTCCTCATCTACTCGAACGGGATGGCGTTTGTGTCGTCTTCCGGGAAAGCGGAGGTGCCAAGCGCAGGGAACACGCACCTTAGGATAGCGAACTTCACCGAGGGCGCGATACTTGACACGCTTCGGGTGGAGGATGCGGACGGCTCGGTCCACTGGGTGAAGAGGTACGACGAGGAAAGGAACACGAGCGAGAAAAGCGAGCGCTACCTGACGTTTGACGAGCTGCTCAACCAGTCATACGGCAAGGAGGTGGTGATGCGGCTTGAAAGCGGCGAAACCGCGGGGAAGCTCCTGTGGGTGTCGGGCGGGAAAATCGGCATTGAGACCCAGGAGGGCCTCCTCGTGGTGGACGGCGGGCTTAAGAACGTGCTCATGAACGCATCCGAGACGAAAAAAACCGAGGAGAAAAACGGCACCGTGCGCGAGCGCGGGCTGGAAGTCTACATGGGGGCAAATCGCGCTGGGGCGCATGACCTTCTCTTCAGCTACATGACATCGGGCGCAAACTGGCAGCCGAATTACAACCTTGAGATGGCAGGCGCGGCATCCGGAAGCGCCCGCCTGGCGGCATTTGGCGAGGTCTCGAATTACGCGGGCGAGGACTGGAGAAACGTCGTGCTAAGGCTTGCGGTCGGCCAGCCGAATTTTGTAAGAAACGGAGCTGCCCAGTATTACAATTATGATTTCTCGGGCGACGCAAGGAAGGAGATTGCGCTTGCCGGGGGCCAGGCTCCCTCGGCTGCCCCTGTTTTCTCTGGCGAGGAGGCGGGCATGCAATATGTCTACACCCTCTCCGAGCCTGCGACCATCCTGAAAAACGAGCGGGCGAACCTGAAGATTTTCGAGTCGGGCATCCAATATGAGAAGGAGAACCTGTGGGAGGGCTACGGCCCTGTCAGGCGGATGCTCAACCTCAGGAACACACTGGGGAAGCCGATTGCCGCAGGCATAATGAAGGTGTTCGAATCTGGCGCGTTTGCAGGGGAAGGCTATGTGCAATACACTGGCGAGGGGAAGGAGGCGCATGTGAACTATGCGCCCCTCCAGCAAGTCGAGATAAAGAAGGAAACCAACCAGACGACTGAGAAGCCGGCCGCAGACCGGCGCGAAATCACGTATTCCGTCTCGATGGCAATCGAGAACAGCCTCAAGGAGCCGGCCCCTGTGACGCTTCGGGACAGCATGAATTACGGAGACAAGGTCGAGCTTGTGGAATCGAGCGCCCCGGCAGCAAGGCTGTCCGACAACCGCCTCGAATGGAAAGTGGTGGTTCCGGCAGGCGGGAAGCTCGTGGTGGCCTATTCCTACAAGGCCACCTACTTCGAGCAGCCCGTCTATTACGGCAATGCGGTGGCAGGGGCCGCGTATCCCGTGGATGCCAGGGAATAGGAGGCAAACGCCCCGCCCTGCGACCCCCTTTCGCAGGACGGTTCCTTTTTAATTTTAGCCGACTGAAAAAAACCGCTGAAAGAGAGTAGGGGTGGTTTTTTGGCACGGAAGACTTGTTTGCTGCTCGCTGTGATAGGGATTGTTGCGCTCCTGGCGCTGTCAGGATGCGCCGGAAGCGGAAGCACCAGCTGCACGAAGGACAGCCAATGCAAGTCATGGCAATATTGCGAAACCGGAATCAAGAAATGCACGCTGAAAAGCGGCGCCTGCAACTTTGACTCGGACTGCAATGACACGATGAAGATGTGCGACGCCACCCATTATTGCTCCTACCAGAAAAACCGCTGCAGGCTGGATACGGACTGCGGAGGATGGCAGCTTTGCGATTCTGCAAGCAACAGCTGCAGGCCGAAGGCTGGCTTTTGTGACAGCGACGCGCAGTGCAATGCCGAAAGCGAGATATGCCACCCGGATAGGCATGTCTGCGCCCCCAAGCCAGGGAACTGCAACAGCCAATTCGACTGCGAGCCATACCAGACCTGCGATACCGTGAAGAGGAAATGTGTTTCGCTCACAGGAAGGTGCAACATAGACGTCGAGTGCCAGCAGTGGCAAAGATGCAACCTCACCACCAACAGATGCGTGGCAAGGGCGGGCTTCTGCAACAACGACTTGGACTGCAAGGAATGGCAGGTTTGCGACGCAGCAACCAAACGGTGCGTTGCCGGAAGCGGCTCCTGCGAGAATGACAACGACTGCGCCACATGGGAGCTTTGCAATGCCCAATCGCATGTGTGCGAGGCAAAGCGCGGGCTTTGCGCGTCCGATGGGGATTGTGGAAGCTGGCAGATGTGCAATGTGGCAATCAAGCGCTGCCAGAGCAGGACAGGCTACTGCTCAAGCGACGCGGAGTGCGGAGAGTGGCAGAAGTGCGACTCCGACAGCCACACCTGCCTGACACGCGTTGGCAGGTGCACAAAGACAAGCGATTGCGCCTATGACGAGCGTTGCGACACCGACCCGCTATCGGCAAGCCAGTACCAGTGCGTAAAGATAACCTGCAGGCAGGAAAGCGACTGCCCGTCCGGCTTCCGCTGTGACGTCTCGTACAGTTCGCCGCGCTGCGTGAAAAAGTAGGGATGGCGCCGGTTGGCTGCCAAACAAAAAACTGGCAGCCGACCAATCCATTTTTATTTATTGTTCGCAAATGCGCAAAGCAACTTTGCGCCAACTATAGGAGGGAGAACATGGCATTCGAAGATGAAATAGGCCCAGAGAGAATACTCCACGTTTACGACCCAAAGACGAAAATGTCCGGCACGGTCGTGGTGGACAACACCGCGCTTGGGCCCGGAAAGGGCGGCGTGCGGCTGGTGCCGGACGTCACGACCGAGGAGGTTTTCGGGCTCGCCCGCGCGATGACCTGGAAGAACGCCCTTGCGGAAATCCCTTTCGGGGGGGCGAAATCCGGCATAAAGGCGATGGGGCATGCGCCGAACAAGGCCGAGATTGTCAGCGCGTTTGCCGAAAAGATACGCGAGCTTGTTCCCTCATGCTACATACCCGGCCCCGACATGAACATGACGGAAAAGGAGATGGCCATATTCGCAGATGTGATAGGCACTAGGAAGGCGGCGACTGGAAAGCCAGCCAGCATGGGCGGCCTCCCGCACGAGCTAGGCTCCACGGGCTTCGGAGTGGCGCTTTCCACCGAGGTGGCGCTTGAGTACAAGAAGATTCCGCTTTCAGGCGCAACGCTTGCGATAGAGGGATTTGGGAATGTGGGCACCTTCACCGCGAAATTCCTCACCGAAAAAGGCGCAAAGGTGATTGCGGTTTCGGATTCGAAGGGCACAGCCTACCTCGAGAGCGGGCTTGATTACAATAAGCTCATGGAAGTGAAGAAGGAGAAGGGGACTGTGACTGCTTATCCTGGCGCAAGAGTGCTTCCGGCAGCTGACTTGTTCGCAGTGAAATGCGACGTGCTGGTGCCAGGCGCGCGGCCGAATGTCATACGCTCGGATAACCAGATGAGAGTGAATGCAAAGATAGTCTCCGAGGCTGCGAACATCCCGATGAAGCCCGATATCGAACTTGCGCTTGAGGACAGGGGGATCCTGGTGATTCCGGACTTTGTCGCAAACGCAGGCGGCGTGATTTCCTCCTATGTGGAATTCTCCGGCGGAAGCGAAAAGGAGATGTTCTCGCTTGTGCGCGAGAAGATAGTCAAGAACACAAGGCTGGTGCTTGAGCGCTCGGGCGGGAGAGAAACGAGGCACACCGCACTTGCGATTGCGCGCGAGCGCGTGCTTGCTGCGATGGAAAAAAGGAAATAGCCCTTTTCGCAAAACAGTGCGCCGCGGCCCGATTGGCGGGCGCAGAAATCCAAGCTGAGCCGGAGGCTTGGCCTAGACTGAAAAAAAGAGTATGGAGGCGAATGCCATTCAGGAAAAAAACTCGTTGCCTCCCCGCCTTTCTTGAATCACAAACCCGTCCGGGATGTCTTTTTTCTTTGGTTTGCCCAAGTATAATTCCAGGGCGCGAAATAGCTCTTTATCGCTAATTGGCTTAATGGATAGAACTGGTGTTTTTTTGAAAGCGTGGTGATAAGCTTTTGAGATTTCGCCCGCGAGGGCTTCGTCATGCAATCCAAGATCAGGGGAACTTGAGTTATAATTATCTGCATAGAATTCATAAAAACGCGGCGCCTTTCCTTTTTTCTCGTAATACGCCTCAATGTAAGGGCCAATGAGGAATGCGCCATATTCCCGTGTAAGATATTTCAAAATCTTTTCTGGGCTCATGTTCGTATCCACAGCTTGGCTGATTGTATGCGGAACGTTTCTTTTCCCGAAAAAAAGAGCCCCTGCCTCCAAAGACATGGGAAGGCCGTATCTGCTCTGGGCAAGATAAGTACCAAGCTCGGTGACTGTCCCTTTTTTCCCGATTGAGAACCTAAACGCGTGAGCCTGCTCATGGATGGCGATATTGAACAGCGCAACAAAAAGATCGACTTCGCTCAATCCTTTTATTTTTCCTGAATATATATGTGCGTTTCCAGGGTTATCTGGAGTTTCATATCTGGCGCCACCCCCACCCGCGACAGCAATGGGTAAAATAGTGCCTTCGCCAAATCCTTCTTTGTAGAACAGGTATCTTTGCCCTAGCCAGAACCCAAGCGATGCGACAAGATGGGAGTGGTAATAATCGCCTATTTGGAATCTGCCTGAAAGAAGATCGTTTTTCAGATCCCTAATAAGAGACTCGTGGTTTGAAGATAGCCAGGCGCAGATATCGTTTATTTGTCTTTTAACTTCGCCAGTCAAGCCGCTCCTTGGCGCATAATAGCCTTCGAGAATGAGCCGCAGATCCGCGCCAATATCCTTTGTTTTTGAAAGATAATCAAAAATCGCGTTTATGTGCGGCAACGAGGAATTTTCTATGTTGACCCGGGTGTTGTCTGGCTTGGAAACTGTGGTGGTCTGGAAAAGGAACGGCATGGACTAAAATAGGGTTCGATGATATTTAAATTGTTTCCCAGCTCAGATTACAAAATAATACCATAATTTTATAAATAGAAACACTAGCAAAAAAAGCATGGAAACCGCGCCTGCGCAATGCCGGCAAGGACCCCGGCACAAAAAAGAATTCGCGATGCTCAGGCGGTTCCATAAAGGCTACTTGAAAATCAGGGGATTTGAAGGCTTGCTTGGGGGAGCGGAGCCTCCGGCCTTTGCCAAAGCGCGCATAAGGCAGAGAATTTCCCGGCTAGAATCGCGCATGAGGGGGAAATCGGATGCGCTGCTGGCCGCCATTGGCGAAAACCAGGTCCAGGTATGCCTTGAGGCTGGGATTGAGAGGGAGAAGCATTCAAAGCTGGAGGCAATGTCCGATATGTCCGTGGTCCTAAGCATATTGTCAGCTGCGGCCGGCATCGTTACCCTGCCTGCCAAATCCATCATCGCAGTGGTTGACTATTCCAACCCGCTGCTGAGCCTGGCAGCCTGGTGCGCTTCCGCCCTGTGCATGGCCGCGAGCTGGATTTTGAAGAGGATGGATGAACGGCGAATTGCATTTTATGCAACCGTTCCGGAAATGCTGGACTATGCGAAGGCGCTTGCAGGGAAAAGCAAAAGCTAGAAGAACTCCTCGATGAATTTTGAGATGTCCACGTTGGATATGTCCTGCGAGACTAGCGGCTTGTCCTTTATGAAGGGTATTTCATCCGTGTAAATGGGCTTGTCTGTTTTGTAGAACACCCCTATTGGCCAGCGATCGGTTTCGCGCGTGCGGTCGATTGCGGCATCGAAATTTGAGGTGTCATGCCCTGCTTCCTCAAGCTTGTACACCTTGGACTGGTAGAGGCTGTAGGGAAGGTCCTTCCGCCAGGTAACGCAGGGCTGGAAGATGTCGATGAATGACACTCCGCGGTGCGAGATGCCCTGCTCGATGAGGCTGGTGAGGTGCGCGACATCGCCTGCGAAGCCGCGCGCGACGAACGTTGCCCCTGCGGCAAGCGCGATTAGCGGCGGGTTCACTTCCTGCTCGATTGAGCCGTTCGGCGTGGAGCGTGTTTTCGTCCCCTTTCGGGTGGTGGGCGAGGTCTGCCCGGTAGTAAGCCCGTAGATTTCGTTGTCCTGGACTATGTAGCAGATATTGAGGTTCCGGCGCATGGTGTGCACCAGGTGCCCCATCCCTATCCCGCAGCCGTCGCCGTCCCCGCCTATTGCGATGACCTTGAGGCGGTCGTTTGCAAGGTGTATCCCGGTTGCAGGGGGGAGCGAGCGCCCGTGCAGGCTCTCAAACCCGTATGTCCTGATGAAGTGGGGGATTTTGCTTCCGCAGCCTATGCCTGAGACGATCACCGTGTCCTCCTGCGGGACGTTGAGCTTTGAGAGCGCGCCTTTCAGCGCCGCAAGTATCGCAAAGTCCCCGCAGCCCGGGCACCAGGTGGGCGTGTGCCCGGAATTCAGCTCTGCAACGGTTGCCATAAAATCACGCTACTTTTTCAGGGTTGTTTTCACGTGCTCGGCTATGTCCTTTGCGATGAAGGGCCTGCCATCGTAGCGAAGATAGGCCTTCTCGATGTAATAGCCGGTCTTTTTGAGTATGTGCTCGCGCATCTGCGCGTTCGAGTTCCCCTCTATTATGAGCGTGCTTTTGGCTGATGTGAGCGCAGATAGCACGCGCTTTGAAGGGAACGGCTCTGCGTAGCGGAGGTGCATCACCCTTGCGGCTATGCCCGCCTTTGCAAGGAACCTAAGAGAGTCGATTGCCGCCCCTTTGGTCGAGCCCCAGCAGACAAGGAGTATTTCGGCCTGGGACTGCATCGCCCCGTGGAAGGTTGGCGCGATAAGCTCCTCGCTTATTGCCGCAAGCTTCTTCGCCCGCTTGTTTATCATCGCAACGCGCATCCCGGCTTCTTCGGATGAGAATCCGGTCTCGTCATGCTCATAGGAGGAGCAGACGTGCAGCCCGTTCTTCTGCCCTGGAAGGCATCGCGGGGAGATGCCGTCTGAGTTGAATGCATAGCGCTTGAAACCTTCCGCTTTTTCCATATCGGAATCGGACATCAGCCTGCCGCGCTCCACCCCGGTCTGCAGTTTCCTGAAATCCTCGGTTGTCTTGGAGCTTTCGGAGAGGTATTTGTCCAATAGTATTATCGCAGGAGCCTGCACAAGCTCCGCGAGATTGAACGCGTTTATCGTCTCCGTGTAGCATTCTTCCACATCGCCCGGCGCGACCACCACGCGGGGGAATTCGCCCTGTGATGCGTGAAGCGAGAATAGGAGGTCAGCCTGCTCGGTGTAAGTGGGAAGCCCGGTCGAAGGCCCGCAGCGCTGCGAGTTTATTATCACGCAGGGAAGCTCCATCATGCCCATCATGCCCAAAGCCTCGGTCATCAAAGAAAAGCCCCCGCCCGAGGTTGCAGTCATCGAGCGCGCGCCTGCGAAGCTCGCGCCTGCAATCATGTGCGCAGCGGAAAGCTCGTCCTCGGTCTGCTTCACGATTATCCCGTATTCGCGCTCGTGCCCTGCCATCAGGTGCAGGATGGACGAGGATGGGCTCATGGGGTATTCCGCCACGAATTTGCAGCCTGCCTTCACGGCGCCGACCACCACCGCCTCGTTGCCGTTTATGAACATGGTCTTGTCGCGCTTCACCGGCTCGATTTTCACCTTGAAAGGGGTTTTCAGCTCCGAGCGCGAATAATCGAAGCCTGCCCTTGCCGCGGCGATGTTCTGCTGCACGACTTCCTCGCCTTTCTTTTCCCAAATCCTGCGCAAGAGCCCCTCGGCAATCGTGAAGTCCATCCCCAAAACGCCGACCGCGGCGCCAAGCGCAACGGTGTTGAACATTATCTCCCCGCCTGCCTTCGCAGCCATCTCGGTGAATGGCGCGCCGACGTGGAAAATGTCCTTCCTGCCCTCCGCGATGTCGCCCTCCTTCACCTTGTTCGAATCGTAGATGAGCGCTCCGCCGGGCGAGAGGCATTTTGAGTGGAGCCTTATTGTCAATTGGTCAAGCGCGAGCAGCATGTCGGGCTTGCCCATAAGGGAATTTATCTGCTCGTCGCTCGCGCTTATCGCATAAGTGTTGTGCCCGCCCTTTATGAGCGAGGGGTAGTCGTTGGTGCCGAATACGTTGAGCCCGGCGCGCTGCATGCATTTTGCAAAGAGGATGCCCATGGTCGCAACGCCGGCTCCTGCCGGGCCGCCTATGAGAAAGTTTAGCCTGTTTGTGTCCGCCATCCTATCACTCTTGGTCGCGATAGGAGAACGGGGAGGAGATTAATAAAACTTCTACAGATTTATGTGGCAATTGACGAATGCAAAGCATTCGGCAAAACTTCGCGCAGCGGCGGGAAGGCGATTGACCAATGGAGACGGATAGCCGAAGAAAAGAGAAGATTAGGAAAAAGTGGAAAATCGAAAAAAGAACAGAAAAAAATCAGTTGCTCTTTGCGCGTTTCCTTGACTGGTGGCGCGTTGCCGATTTCTTGCCTCGTCTCATGATTTCACCCCGTGTATGGCTGTAATGCCTGGAAAGCTATTAAACCGTTTGGGGCAGCGGATGGCAAACCGCATGCCTTAAACAGGCTATTGGGAAGAATTGGAATGTTGGAAATGCCTTAGCCTTGCTGCTGAGGGAAAAATAGGTGGGCAAATGTCAAAATCAATCATGGACGACATGATAATAAGGATTGGCGAACCGGGGGTTCCGGTTGTTTTGGAGACGCTGGCATCGCTTGAGGCTGAGCTTAAAACGGATATGCCTCATGAGAAGAGGATAACCACTGAAAAACGGATAAGCCGCCTTGTCGGGATGCTTGGCCTCATCGGCGGGAGCGAGGCTGAAGCCGCTCTTGTTGCGAGAAAAGATCATCCGAACGAGATAACGAGGGGAAAGGTGGAAGCAGCGCTGCTTAGGATAGAGGAACGCAAACTCGTGGCAGACAAGCCTGCAAGCGACATCACGGCAAGAGCTGGCGGGCAAATTGCGATGAAAATCAATGCTGATGGGGCAAAGACCAGGAAGACTTAGGAAAAGAAACGCCCTCGCCGCGATTTTCACCACCCCGATTCTTTTGGGGTTGAAATGCCTTTTCTTTCGACGCACTTTTTCGCCGAAGCGAAAAAGGCGCCCCTTTTTGCCCGAAGGCAAAAAGAGGGAAGAACAGGGATTTCATTTGAACGCGGATCTCAAGCTCCGCAAGCTCGCATGCTATCCAAGTTATACCACGAGGGCGGATTAATTGGAAGCAATAGGCTTAAGAAGATTGGAGGTTGGCATGGCGCCTCGCGCGCCCTCAGATATGGAAAATGTTTTCAGGGGGAACCGAGCCGCAGGCGATGTCCGTAAGCTCGCCCTTCTTGATGAGCTTCTTGAAGTAATCTGAAGCAAGGACCCTTCCCTGCTTGTGGGTGTAGTAATAGAAAGACTCAAGCGCATTGACTATTTTTTGCGGTATGGAGGCGGCTGCCCGGTTTGGATCCACTATGGATATGCCGTCTTTTGTGGATGCGGCGTAAACCTTCGGCTTGCCTTCCTCGATTTCATCCTTGTGCATGCCATGGAGGAATTCGACCATCCATTTCGCATCCGGGCGGACTTTTGGAAGCCCCTTGAGCCTTATCCAGTTGTGGCCTGCGGCAAACGGCCCAAGCGCGCGGTTGAACCAGAAAAGTGGCCCCGCCCGGGTATAGAACCAGTCGAAATTGTGCCCGTCGGTGTCCATGAAACCGATAGGTCCGTCTTTCGAGGTGAATTCCTTTGCGATTGCGATGTTTATGTTGTTCGGCGAAAGCGCCCTGCCCAGCCCCTGGCGTATGAGAAGCTCGCGCATGAAAGCCTCGGATTCGGATATGTTCGCAAGCCTGCGGCTCTTTTCAGCATCCGAAAAATGGCTGCATCTTTCCACGTCTTTTTTGTAGGCATCAAAATCCAATGGGGCGGTGCCGACAGCGGCATTGAAGTGCCCGATGCCCTGCGAGCGGCGGAATATGCCGACCATGTCTGAGAGGCTTATTTCACCCTTGGCAAGCCTGTTCACTATGCCGACATCCGGAAGCCCGACGTCGCATGCGGGATGCGCTATCAAGCGCGCAACCTTCCCCCTATACTCCTCGCCATTATCAATAATGTCATATATCCTGAGAAGCTCGACGCCCTGCGAGGCGCAAGGCGCGTACTCGTAGGGGCGAATGGAAAAGTTCTCGCCCCAGAATCTTGAGGCAAGCGAGGGCGAATCGAAAAGCAACAGCACGTGCGGCCCGTTCGGATTTGGAATTTTGCCGCGATTTGGGATGTCGCAGGGGATGGACTCGGAAAGCGGCAAGGTTGCCTCGAAGCCAGGCACAACGCTTATGCCGTATTTCCCGGCTTCATCTGAGAATTTGCGCCAGCCCATATCAGGGAAATGGTTGTGGCAGGTTACAATCGCAATGTCCGCGTTGAAGAGGATGGCGTTGGCGAGAAAGGCCCTGTCGGAGGACCTGCCGTCATCCTGCATGCCGTCCACAACGTTGAGCGGCACGCCCCCGATTTCGGAGAGGTGGTTATGGAGGAAAATGCGGTAGGAGAGGGCAGGCTTGAGCGCGGAGTTCTCTTCCGCGGCCCTGATGACGTTTGAGATAAACGCCTCCTGCCCCTTCCCGCCGGAATATTTGAAGCATGTTATGAGCCGGTCAAAGCCAAGCTGCGCTGCCGAGCGGGACTCCTCCGGGTTTGCCATCATGGCGCGAAGGCAGCCTTTGTCCTCGAAAAGAATGACGTTGTAGCTCGATTTTGCGTTGGGGCTGCCGCCAGGCCCCATCGCCCTTGAAAAAACCGACATGGAAGGTGCGTTCCCCCCGTAGCGGTCGGCATAGGAGCCAAGAGCGGGATGGAATCCTATCTTCGCAAACTCGCGCATGAGCCCGCTTCGCGCCTCGTTGAGGTTGGTTGCCTTCTGTGAAAATGCCATGATCCCACCTAACTTTCCTGTCTAAAGTGTTTATAAAACTACCCATAAAATACTATAAAACACTACTTATTCTTATAAGAATAAAACATACACAATTTATTATAAGGAAAGGCGGCAAAACCATCCCGAGGTGCTATTGATGGCAGCCAAGATATTCTCCTCGGAGTCGGTTACCGAGGGGCATCCCGACAAGATATGCGACCAGGTCTCAGACGCAATACTTGACGCGATGCTGAAGGAAGACCCCAAAGCGAGGGTGGCGGTTGAAACGCTCGTCACCACCGGCAGCGTGATTGTGGCGGGGGAAGTCACCACGAAAACCTATGTGGATGTGCAGAAAGTGGTGCGGGAGACGCTTCGGGAAATCGGCTACACCAATCCCGAATACGGCATGGACTGCCAGGACTGCGGCGTGCTTACCGCAATACATTCGCAAAGCCCGGACATCGCAGTCGGTGTTGATGAGAGTGCGGCGCACGAGCAGGGGGCGGGGGACCAGGGGATGATGTTCGGGTACGCCTGCAACGAAACGCCGCAGCTGATGCCGCTGCCAATCACCCTTGCGCATGCGATTACCATGCGGCTTGCCGAGGCGAGGAAGAACGGCGGGATAAAATGGCTTCGCCCTGACGGAAAAAGCCAGGTGAGCGTGGAATATGCGGATGGAAAGCCGAAGCGGGTGGCTGCGGTGGTGGTTGCAGCGCAGCACGACCCCGATGTTTCAAAAGAGGCAATCAGGCGGGAAATAATCGAAAAGGTCGTGAAAGTGGCGTGCGGAAAATGGCTGGACGAAAAAACACAGTATTTTGTGAACGGGACCGGCGTATTCGTGACCGGCGGGCCGGAAGGCGACACCGGGGTTACCGGCAGGAAGATAATCGTGGACACGTACGGCGGCATGGGCAGGCACGGGGGAGGCTGCTTCTCCGGGAAAGACCCGTCGAAAGTGGACCGTTCTGCCGCGTACATGGCGCGCTACATTGCAAAAAACATAGTCGCAGCAGGGCTTGCTGACCGGTGCGAGATACAGCTATCCTACTGCATAGGGGTTGCAAAGCCCACCTCGGTCTATGTGGACACTTTCGGGACCGGGAAGCTTCCAGATGAGAAAATCGAAGAAATTGCCGAGAAGGTGTTTGGCCTCAAGCCCGCGGAAATAATAAAATCACTGGATCTTCTGCGTCCGATTTACCGCAAGACCGCAAGCTATGGGCATTTTGGCAGGGAATTGCCGGAATTTCTCTGGGAAAGGAAGGACAAGGCTGAAGAGATACGGAAGCTTGCCGGGTTATGACTGGCAAGGCAGAAGAGGCAAGAAAACCCAGCTTGGATGCAGAAGGGGCCGACAGGCATGCCTGCAATGCTGCTGCCCTCCGCCGATAGAGGGATTTTTAAGCCTATTGCCCTCTAATCTGCCACCAAAAGGTGAATGTCCATGCTGAAAAACTGTACCACGTGCGGCTCGCAGACCAAGGAGTATTCCGAGTTTCCCTCGCCATACGACCCTTCGGTCAAGATAGTGCGCTGCAAAAGCTGCCGCAAAATCTCTCTCCCCTATGCCTGCCCTTCGACCGGCAAGATAGGCCCGTAAGGTGTTCATATGGGGCAAGTCGCAGTCATAATGAAAGTCATGCCTGAGGACATGGGGAAGTTCGACCAACTAAAAAAGGACGTGATGGCGCTCAAGCCGTACAAGGTCGAGGAGCAGCCCGTCGCGTTCGGCATAATAGCGCTTTCCCTCACATTCATAGTCGAGGATGGCGCAGGCGGCGCGGACCTTCTTGAGGCAAACGCGGGCAAGATCCCGAATGTCTCGGGCGTCGAAATC
>Ga0265297_10003417_pt1 | contig 28713 bp, 28 predicted proteins | sample Munlanlwell13791_FD_192502 | JGI IMG/M metagenome (GOLD analysis project Ga0265297, IMG submission 192502) | Leachate microbial communities from a municipal landfill in Southern Ontario, Canada - Leachate well 137-91 | ecosystem: Engineered > Solid waste > Landfill > Unclassified | place...
TAGAGCCTAGTTCTATTTTCGAAATCGGTCGTCCTTTCTTTTCTCGTTTATTCTTCTCTTTAGCACTTTCCCAACTTTTACTTTCATACATTTTTTTCATATTATCCAAAGAAGTCCCTTGAATACAAGCATCTAAAAGATTTTTTCGTTGCGTAAGATCTTTAATCTTTGATAAAAAAGCAGCCTTCTCTAAGCTGCCTATTTGCCCTAGTTTTAATGTTTCCATTACATCATTTGGAGCTTCTGTGGCTGATATTAAAATAGACGCGTATTGTTTTGAACAACCTAAAACATCACCTAACCAGACGGTAGTACCTTTTTCCTCACCTGCTTGCACATGCGCATCAATTAGCTGCTTCACATTATTTACACGTTCCCAAGGACTTAAGTCTTCACGTTCAATGTTTTCTATCCACTGCAACAATTTCAAATCCTTAGTGGACGGCTTATTTTCTAAAATACGAACAGGTATATCCTCTTTTCCGGCCAACAAAGACGCCAGCACCCTTCTCTCTCCAGAAATTAATCTATAATCAGAACCCTCTTTATAAACTTCAACAGCATGTCGCACTCCCACTTTTTTAATCGAGTTGGCCATACTCCTTAATTTTTCCATTTCTTCTGTTTTGGTAGTAAACAGAGGATCGCTTTCTAAAATAGGTTCGCGCAAATTTAAGCGGGTGATAGCCAATTTTCTAGGATTATTTGGATCTAAGTGAATTCTAGACAGGGGTATAACCTCGTAGCGTAGTTGCCCTATGTTATTTCTAGTAGTATGAATTGTATCACTTATCCCTTTTTCTAAATCTTCAGATAAAGTAAAAATCTTTTTTAAACTCATTTTGATATCCTCTCATTAATTAAATTACAAACGCACATTGCTTCTTGTTTAGCTATATGCCCAGCTGGCAAATCAAAAATAGATTGAGGGCTAGCACCTTTAGCGTCCACTTCTGCAAAAATGGTTCTTCTTCCTAATGTAGCTGGTATAATATATTCTGATATATTTTTGTTTCTTTTTAGGGTATCTAAATATCCCTCATGCAGGTTTACCCCTTTCTTAAACATATTAGGCAAAATTCCCATAAGATTCAATGGATTATCCTGGCTTCTCCGCATTTGTTCTTGCCTCCAAAGTTGCAGCATTCCATATATTCCCTCTATGGGTTGAGGCTCCATTGTCGAGGGAATTAATATGTCGGTGGCTGCTCTTACAACGCTAATAGTAAGAGGTCCTTTAGAGGGTGGAGTATCTATAACAATAACGTCATATTCTCGCTGCACATCCGGTAAATTTAAGAATTTGAAAAGGTGGTTATGAACTTTTTCTACTACCTCTGTTCTTCTAACAGCTTCGGCCAGCAAAAGTTGAGCAGAGTTACCCGGCAGAATTTCCACGTTTAGAATATTAGTAGGGTAGGGAACAATAGGTCTATCGAAAAATATATCGGCAATACTGCTTCTGCCATCCCAAATGCCTTTTTGAGCATCAATTTCCGAGTAACTAGGATGAATTGGAGGCAATTTTCCTTCCTTTTCCGTAGGATCTATTTCCATTTTTAAAAATCGGTTAGAAAAATTGCATTGGGGGTCTAAATCTAGAGCTAACACTCGTTTGTTGCAATATCTAGCAAAATATTCTGTGAGTAATTTGCTAACTGTAGTTTTACCAACGCCACCTTTATTATTAACAGCGGCTATTATTTTCATTGCTTATCTCCTTTTTTGATATACAATATTACAAAGAATACACGTGTTGCAAAAGAATATTCTTGCCCATACAATATTACATGGAATACATTTTTCTTGCAACTCTAACTGGTAAGATGTAGTTTAATTAGGCTAATTTGATTTAAAAACACACATTTCATGAGTGTTTATTATTTTTTAAGTTTAATCGTTTATATGAAGTATCTGTTTGAAATTAAAGGTAAAAAAAGAACAAAAGGGGACGTTTACAGGATATCCGGGGACGTTTACAGGATGAACAGGGACATTTGCGGGATAAAAAGGGGACGTTTACGGGATTTATAAAAAAAGGACACTATGTCATCTCAACAAACTGTCGAATTAAAAAAGCATGTAGCTATTATTCATTGTGCGAACAAGCTATCTCTTGTGCAACGAAAGCTGAGCAATGCTTTGCTATACCATGCCTACAATGATTTATTAACAAAAGAGAAGCATAAAATCACCATCAAAGAATTGTCCCTATTAATCGGTTACAACAGCAATGATTGTGAAGGGCTAAAAAAAGCAATCAAAACACTATTGTCCACAGTTCTTGAGTGGAATCTTTTGGGGACGGATAAAAATCAAAAAGCGGAAGAGAGTAAAGGAGCCCAACAAGCATCGTGGCACGCTAGTTCTATTTTAGCAAGTGCAAGTATAAAAGATGGAGTATGTTCTTATAGCTATAGTCATGAGTTAAGATCTTTGCTCTATATGCCGGAAGTTTATGGAAGAATAAACTTGCTAATTCAGTCCCGATTTTCTTCCTCTTATGCATTAGCGCTATATGAAAACTGTATTAGGTATCGCAATCTTAGCAGTACAGGATGGTTTACGCTGGAGACTTTTCGTAAGTTGATGGGTGTTTCTGCTGAAAAATATAAAGAATTTAAAAATTTTAAAAAGAGAGTTTTAAACAAGGCAGTAGAAGAAGTTAATGCTTTATCCGATATCTGTGTAATACCAGAATTCAAAAAGGTAGGTAACTGTATTGAGGCTATTAAATTTGGTTTAAGCAAAAACGATACTGTTAAAAAAACACCCCCCTGTGTTTGTGAGACTAATATAGATCGGAAATCACAAGAGGAGAGGAGGGTAGATAATGGAGATTCTAGTGACATAGAAAAAATCTTGAGAGATGAGTTTAACCTTTCTATTAAGCAAATAAATAAGCTGTTGGGAGAGTACAGTACTAATTACATTGTAGATAAAATAAAATTGGTTCAAGGTTCCGATAGATATAAGAAAAAACAAATTAACAATATTGCTGCATATTTTCTTGTTGCAATTAAAGATGATTTCAAATCCCTTGAGCAAGGGAAAAAGCAAAGTGAACGAACTATTCAGGAAGAGTATCGTTGTAGATCAGAAAAAAAGAGACGAGAAGAAGAGGAACTGAGCAAGAAAAAGGCATACCAAGAATATTTGTTTAGTGCCATAGAACAGGCAAAAGCAAATTTATCAGAAAAGGAAAAACAAGAAATAGAAATTTCTTTCAGGGATAAAATTCATTCTGCTAACATGCCATTTTTGATAGAAGAATACAAAAATTCTGGATATGCTAGTAAAATTATTCGCGCGATGCATAATAGTTTTATTCTTGAGAATTATCCAAACTTAATAGGCGCAATGACATTCGAAGTTTTTCTAAGTAAGGAAAAGAGTTGATTTTGGAGCAATCATGAACATAAAAAATTTTGGTGGGCAGCTAGAAGGAATTTTGGAAATAGCCAAGGAACCATCAAAAGTTATGGAAGCTGGGGAGGGCAGGGATGGTTGGAGATTTAAATATCTTCCAATATCACTACTTAAATCTGGGATATATCAGCCAAGAAAAGATTTTGGCGAAACAGAATTACAAGAACTCAGTATCTCTATTGTAAAAAATGGCATTTTACAGCCATTACTAGTTAGAGAAAAAGATGAAGAGTATGAAATTATTGCGGGCGAAAGACGGTGGCGAGCAGCATCCAAAGCTGGCCTAGAGACCGTTCCTGTTGTTATTTGTGATATAACTGATGAAACAGCTTTAGCTTTTGGTTTAATTGAAAATATTCAACGTCAAGACCTAAACCCCATCGAGGAAGCGCAAGCTCTGCAAAGACTGATAAGTGATTTTAAGATGACGCATGAAAAAGTTGCATCTACAGTAGGTAGGTCACGAGTTTCGGTCACTAATATGCTTCGCTTGCTTGCTTTGCCAGATGAAATACAGAACATGATAACAGCAAAACTATTAGATATGGGGCATGCTAGAACATTAGTAACCCTCCATAAAGAACAACAACTTTTGGCTGCAAACACAATAATTGAAAAGCATATGTCTGTCCGTGAAACGGAAAAACTTGTGCAGAAACTAAAGAGCGGAACACAGGTCAATTATCAATCTCAAAACTATCAACAGGGAAGAAGGGATAAAATTATTGAGTTGGAAAAACAGTTATCTAAAAAATTTGTTGCTCAAGTTAGTATTTTTTTAAAACAAAATGGTAGTGGAAAGATGGTAGTTAACTTTAGTTCTATCAATGAGATTGAAAAATATCTCGATGATACTTTGGTTATTTAGAAATTAGTTAGAGCTATTACTGTAATCAAGTTAAAAGCAGCGAGGGTAACTGAAATATTATTGCTGAGTTTCTTTTGGTATTCTCAAACAATTCGCATATAGACAGCTTATAAGGGATGAAAATGAAGTGTAAATATTACTGATAAAAAATAATTAGGTATGATATTCTTGTATTTCTCTAAAATTGGAAGAGATTTTTTTGTAGCATTTAATTAATAGGATACTATTATCAGCTTTAATTGTAACAAGTAGTAAATTCATGATAATTACTTTACCGCAAAGAATCGATGCTCCATCAACAAAAATTTTTGTTCAGATAAATGGAAAGAAATTTAAGGATACTATCCTTATGTTACCGGGTGGACCTGGTGGTAACGCAACTATTTATGATGAAATAGCACGAAAAATGGCGCGTAGATATCGAGTAATACGGTTTGATCCGAGAGGATGTGCCAGAAGTATCCGCGACTATAGTTCTGCAAAAGAATTTTGTTCTATTGATCATTATGTAAAGGATATTGAATCTATTAGGGCCTTTTTTAATTTAAAAAATTTCACATTACTTGGGGGATCTTATGGTGCAATGGCTGCTCTCAAATACGCTGTCTCTTATTGTAAAGATAATTATTTAAAAAACCTAATTACTATTGGGGGAGCTTCGAGCGGGAAATTTATTGATGCTGCTATTTCTATTATCAACAATAAAGTAAAAGAAGGACTATGTTCCGTTGAACAACAAGAATGGGCAGTAAAACTATTTGCAGGCCGTATAAAAAACCCTGAGGAATTCAGAGAATATTATGGAGCAATGAAAAACATTTATTTCTTTAATGTTAATAAAGAATATAAGCCATTGATTAACAAGAAAATAAAATCGTACGATTACTATATTGAAATTACTAATGATGGTTTTAGACCAGGTGGTTTTTTAAGAAAATTTGATATTACTACCTCTTTAAATGAAATAACTTGCCGGGTATTGATGATGGTTGGTGAGAACGATTGGATAAATCAACCGGAAGATATTACCTTGATAGCGGATGGTATTAAAAATAGTGGAAACAAAAAAGTTTATAAAGTTATTATTAAAAAATGTGGACATTTTATTCCTATAGAGCAACCACGAGTTTTTTATTCCCATATTTTAAAATTTCTTGAAGAAAGATAATATGAATAAAATTACCCTATATAAAAGAAAAAGTAACCATTACAAACTGTTAAGCTTACTATCAATGATCTATGTAACAATTATGTTAATATCGATAGTTATGTCATATAAGCTGACTCATATCGGATCTTTTTCTATGTCACCTTCTTCTATTGTAATACCTTTTTGGTTTGTTCTGGGTGACATTATAGCTGAAGTTTATGGATATAAAGTAGCAAGGATTGTAGTTTGGTCAGCGCTAATTTGCGAAGCCATTTTTATTTTTAGTATATATGGGTTAATACAACTTCCCTCCCCAGACCAAGGTTTTTGGCATAATCAGGAAAGTTTTAATGCTGTTTTTGGAAAATTTCCGAAAGTATTTGTTGGAAGTTTTACAGGAATTTTTTTAGGATCTTTTATTAATGTTTACGCTATTACGAAGTGGAAAATACTATTACGTGGAAAATATTTTTGGTTACGAAGCATGGGAGCATGTGCCATCGGAGAAACAGTATTCACATTAGTAAATAGAGTATTATAACCTGTGGAATATATAGCATTCATACTATGTTTCAAACGATTGCTATTTCTTTTTTATTTAAATCTCTAGGGATAATTTTTCTACCGTATCCAGCTTCATTAGCTGTAAATTTTATAAAAAGAATAGAAAAAACCGACAGATATGACTATACAACAAACTTTAATCCCTTTAAATTTAAATAAATCCCACAGGACTTAAGAAATGTTTTGAATATCTACTTTAGAACTTTTTATTTTATTTAATAAAAAGAAAACTATATACATTATGTAAACTTTCATCATTCATCATGTTTTCTTTTTTCAATAAAATATCAATTAATGCTTGCATATAATATCCTCCAAATTTATTAATATAATCAGAAATAGAATTTAGTCTATAAGACCCTTCTCTTTTAATCTAAGAGTAACATGTTGGTAAATTTTTTTCAACCCGGTGCAATAATAATCCTTATTGTCTGCAGATCCAAAATAACCCTCTGCTCGTGCAAAACACCCCCCATGACAAATTCTTTCCCACTCGCATTTAGCACATGTTTTATCCTTTTTCCTATTTTGAGTTTTAATACAAGAGGCATTTCCCATTATTTTAGTTAATTTTTCTTTTGTTATATTACCATAGCACCAGTTACTTCTTGATGTAAGCATTCCGCAGGGAAAAACATTACCACTAGAATCAATGGACAAATTACTGCAAGCACATTGTGACAGTGAGGCACAATCACTGGATTTACCGGTTAAAATAGTGGCTGATTGATTCACAAAATCTTTACAATAAACATATTGCTGATCTTGTGATAGCATCCACTTATCGTACATTTTAATCCAAAAAGCAGCATAATCATCCGGACTAATACTTAAATCTTCAAAATTATTTACTGCCCTGCCGAGTTTTGCTAGCGGTACTATATGAAAGCTTAAATTTTCATGAGAGAAAAAATCATATATTTCATCTACATAATCTTTAGCGATTTTTGATACTACCGATACTACTCCAAATTTTACATTTAATTTTTTTAGATGGTTGATTCCATGCATAACCTGATCAAAAGTTCCAACATCATTTCTGTATACTCTTGCCTTATTATGTATTTCTTTCGGTCCATCTAAACTGACAGAAGTATCAAAATTATTAACTAAAAAAAAATTTGCCCATTTTTCTGTAATAAGGGAACCATTAGTTTGAATAGCATTACTATAAATAACGTCACGGCCTTCACTATATTGTTTTTGCAAGCTTAAAGCTTCTTGAAAAAAATCGATACCAGCCAACATGGGCTCTCCGCCATGCCAAATGAAAGTTAGGCGCGCTTCAGGACCCATTTGTTTTACATAATCGAATAACTCTGACACCATACGTTTCAAAGTTTTTCTAGTCATTATTTTTGATTCCCCCTCCTCGTTATAACAATACTTACATACAAAGTTACATTGTCCTGCTGGTTTGATTACAACATTTATATTCATAGAATAATTTTCCTATTGAAACCGAAAACTGTTTATCTTCTCACAAAACACCCACCACGTTAACACCATGATTGGTAAAATAATTTTACGTATAATTAACCAATATCATTGTTATTAATATTTTTTTTATTGTTTCCTTTAATAATTTTACTTTTTTCTGTTGTTGTAATGGCAGTTTTACTAATGGCCATTTTCTTTTCTATGTTTTCCCTTAGCATCGCGTCACTTGCCGTCATAAATCCAATCATGTGTGCGTCCTGCTGGTCAATTTGCTTGATAATTTCTTTGTTTTGAGAGATTTCGCTAGCTGTTTTAATATATAAATTTTTCTCGCCTTTTTTATGCAGTGCAAATAACATGCTATTATCTTTTTCGGAAAGATTCTTAGCTAAAATTCGGTATTTAGGGCTATTGATATCGAGATAACCCAGATAAGTCAATGTTCTAACGTCTCGTGGTGAAAATTGATCGGTCATTTTATCATCAGCTAATATTTCTTCAGGTTTCATTTTGAAAACAGTGGATTTACCAATCACTTGCACAACGGCTTTATAATCACCATGTTGATGTTTTTCAATGCTAACCACACGATAAAGTGGTCTAAAAACTAATACGGTATTAGTTTCCAAGCTCTTAAAACCACTCCTAAAATATTTTTTTATTTTTTCTGTCATTTTTTTCATAGCTTCGTGTTTCTCTTCCTTCATTAGGTCTGTAATGTATTGATGCTCGCCTAGTTTTTACATAATTATTTTAAATGCATTAAAATATTATGAATTATTGATCAATCCTCATAAGTTCTTCTTGCCTCAATTAATGTCGCACAAATTTCATCATTTTCTTCAAGTAAACGCATGTTAAAAGCATTTAGATCTGGGTTTAATGGTTTTAAATATTTATGATTAAGGTCAAGCAGTAACTGCCTAAAAACCGGTAATTGTGAATCATGTAGCTTAACCAGAACATAGCTTCTGTCCCCAGGTGTTTTGTCAGGATCAAAGATCAATATGCCATCCCGCGGGAAAGTGGGTTCCATAGAGGAATCCGGCATAATAGTGGCAAACCCTTTTTCGCTAATGTTTCCAAGAAAAGGAATTTTTTCTTTAGTTTCTTGTTGAGATGTTGCAGCAAATAATTTTTCCCAAAGAAGAAGAGGGATGTATTTTATTTTACCCACAGAAAGGGGATATTTTTCCTGTGCACTAATATCCGATAGCTCCGATGGTAAAGGTGATTCCCCTAGCAATTGATCTACAGTTAATGAAAAATACTTTGCGATTGGTACTAAAGAAGATAGATAGGGACGCGTTGATTTTCCAGTTACAATTCGGTGTATTGTTGGTTGGGGTATATTGAGTTTCCTAGCTAAATCAACGGGTTTCATGGCTTTTTGGAAAAGCAATCTTTTCAAGATAAGGCTTAGCTTAGGAGATTTTTTTGCCATTATGTCAGGTACAGTCTTGTAGCAGCTATCACTTAATTTAAGTTATAACCCAACGTAAAATATCAAATTTTTTGTATTTTGTCATTTAAATTATGATTATTTTATACATAATTAGAAAATATGATAAAAAAATACAAAAAACTTGCATTATGTTTAATAAAGTTGTATTAATAATACAACTTTATTAAACATCTTGAACTTCCGAATGTAAACTTAGGGAGTGAAACTGGATTCATCCTAGTAAATTTAGGTAAATATAGTCTGAAATAAGTGATATGGCGGATACGAATTAGTGGATACTCATTGAAATAACCAAAGAGGGTGTTTCTAAAAGTTTAGTAGAAGTTATTAGATTATTTGAAAGTTATAACATATAAAACCCCAGTTAAGCGGGAACTTAGCTGGGGCAACTAAAGGCTATTTGCGATAACTAGCACCACGAGGAGTGGCACTTTCTACTTTAGCGATCCTAATTATAGAATATTGTAGGCAAAGTGTCACTTCCCTGAAAGACGAAGAGGGGAGAAATGACAAGGAAAATTTATAAATACAGCGCATCTCACATCAGAACAATTTCAGGTGTTTTGTATGCGATGATTATATGCGTTACTCCATCCCTGGAGTCAAAGAACCATCCAGGTTTACGCACACATATTTCCTCAAGTCTTTTTTATATTAGGTACAAATTACTATATCATCCTTTCTTAAGATTTCCACTAGTTTCATTCTCATCTTTCCCTCTCAATTTTTGTTTTACATTTCGCCTTCATTGCTCTGGGGATAGTCATGCTTAGCAACAAAGTTAAAACTACCTGCTATTTGGAAAAAGACATTTATTGTACACAATACGCTATTTGGTGTTCTTCAGAATTTTTATGGTGGAGTGGAATAAAATTGGTTACTGTCGATTTTGGTTTATATCGATTGATTCCTGAACGATATAAGTGTGTTTGGACAAGATTACTAAGGCACATGACAGGAGAAATTTTGTGCTGTGCTATTAGTGTAGGATTTTTATATCAAGCCGTCTTATACCAATAAGAATTATTGTTTAACTCAATATTAAGGGATTCATTATGTTAATACTTACTCGTCATGCAGATCAATCCATCATAATAGGTGATGATATTGTAGTTAGGATTTTAGGTGTAAAAGGAGGTCAAATTCGTATAGGGATTACTGCCCCAAAGCAGATATCTGTTCATCGTGAAGAGATTTGGAAGCGAATTCATGACCAACAAAAAATAACAGAATACCATAGTTCTTGCGATCAGATAGAAATAAATCATGACTCAGCATAAATGACAGAAACGTTATTAAAAAATGTGCATATATAAACGCGTTTTGTTACTTCATATCCATATGTTATGTCGCTATGTATTTATACAAACGCCTAAAACTGTGTGGATTTGTCAAATTTAATGTATGGCAAAACAAAGAGGGCAACTTAATGAATAATTGTGTAAGTATTTTTCAATCCAAGCCGATAAATCTCCCTTTCGGTAAGTGTAAACAGCGTACTAACTTGGAAAAGCATAAAGTTCTATTGGTTGAGGACAATGCAATGATTCGGTACATGGAGGGAGAATTACTGCGAATAGCAGATTGTTCTGTGTCCCTCGCCGCCGATGGAAAAGAGGCCTTAAAAAAGCTTAAGAATAAACCTAGCTTAATTTTTTTGGATATTGGGCTACCGGATATCAATGGTATTGAGCTTTGCAAAAAGATACGTGCTAAAGGAATAACTACACCGATAGTTATGTTAACAGCCCATGGAGATGATTTACGTACGAATGCTTTGGCGGCTGGTGCTAATGAATATGTCATAAAACCATTGAGAAAAGAGAAAATAAAAACCATTTTGCAAGAATGGCAGGACAAGACTTCATCATAAACCACCAATAATATTTAATTTAGGAGAAAACCATGAAGAAATGTTACCAACGAGCAATTTGTTATTTTTATCAACCAAGCACTCAGAGGGTACTTAAGGTGCTAATAGCGCTATGTTTTATTGGTATTACGACACATGCTTTTGCCGATGATCTTTTAAAGGGTACAGAGACTAATTTAGTTGATACGTTAAACGGTACTGGAAAGAAGTACCTCTACATTGCGGAAGGTTTAATGTCATTATTGCTCTATATCAAAACAAAAAACGTCATGCTTTTAGTTGGCATCCTGATTGTATCGATATTCTTTAATATCATGCTCAAAATGGCTGGAGTATAAGAAGATATGGATAAAAATCATATCCCTCAGTATCTAGATGAACCTATGCGGTTGATACTTTGGACTTTAGATGAAGCAGCTGCTTTCTTCGTTCCATTTTTTATTTTGTTATGGGTTTTTAATCAGACAGTTTTAGGCGTGATAATTGGAACAGCTCTGGTGCTAGTTTTAAAAAGACTTAAAGGAGAGCAGGGGCATTATTTTATTTACAGTTTAATGTATTGGCACTTGCCAGCAGTAGTTCGGTTCAAATCTACTCCCCCTTCGCATTATAGGGAGTTTCTTGGATGAAAAGAGCTATTCAAAAATCTTTGCTTCAGTATGTAATTCGCCATCGTAATGGTTATTTGTTTTTAGCTTGTGGTTCATTGGCTTTAAATATTCTATTAAGTATTGGGTTAATTTCAATGTTTGGTCATGAGAAAGTGATATTGATTCCACCAAGAGTGACCCAGAGCTTTTGGGTTAGTAATAGTGAGGTTTCTCCAGAATATTTATCCGAAATGAGCCTATTTTTTGCTGATCTTCGTTTTAATATCACTCCATCTAATATTGAAAATCAGCGAGAAATACTGCTTCGTTATGTGAGTTCTGAGTATTATGAATCTTTAAAAATGCAGCTCATTTCTGAATCAGAGCATATTGCTACGGACCATATCAGTACGGCTTTTTATCCGATAGATATTCAAGTAGATAATAAACATTTAGCAGCTTTAGTTACTGGGGATCTGGTTTCTACAGTGGGCACTAATCAACTTCCTAGTCAGCACGTTATCTACAAAATACAGTACAAATATCATTCGGGTCGCCTTTTAGTTAAATCTTTTGAAGAGGTTAAATCCCATGCTTAGATATTGGCTATTACTTATATTGTTTTGTGCACATAACAGTTTGGCTTTGCAGTTAGTGCCAATAGCTGACGATCAGACTAAGAACATCACTATTTCAGCTTATGAGCTTTCTCGAATTTTCGTAAAAGGAGATCGGATTCAAAATGCTCGTGGTTTAGAGGGGGCATATATTTTAACTAAGGATTCAGGACAGGGGCAGATTTACGTAAAACCAACGTCTTCCTATCAGCAAAAGCCATTTAATTTGTTTCTTACTACGGAGCAAGGGCATAACTATAACTTGTTTATAACAGCTCAGGGTTTACCAGGGCAGGATATTGAGCTTAAGCCTAATACGCCAAGTAAAGAGGCTGTTTCGTGGGAAAAAAGTTCTGCTTATTCTCAAGTTCTTGTGAAGCTAATAACTAACATGGTTAATGGCGATGCTCCAGAGGGTTATGCGGTGCTTGATACAGGTAAGAAGGAAAAGTCAGTAAGGTATGATCAATTTATAGTTAAGCTACAAAAAACCTATCGCGGAAATCATCTCTATGGCGAAGTTCTTTTAGTTCAGAATCAATGCAATTATCCAATCAATCTTAGCGAAACTATCTTTTATCAAGCGGGAACCAGAGCTATTGCTTTACTACGCACTAACATACCTGCCGAGGGTCAAACGATGTTGTTTAGGGTGATGGGTGATGAATAAAGAAAACCTAGCTACGGAAATTAAAAAGAAGCAACTTCGGAATTTAGCCATAGTCCTTGGGATTTTAGGAGCTATATTTTTTTTGTTTTTTTTAGTTGTAGCTGACAAACCCAAAGCTCAATCGCAAGATCAGATAGCACATTTTGCCAGCCCTTTAAAACATGTTGATGCAGAATCGGTGTTAATTAGTAAAACTGAGTCTAGGCTCACAACAGCAGAAAAAAACACAGAAGATCTAAAAAAAGAGGTAGATAAATTAAGCAAGGAGAAAGAGGATGATACCAAGCAACCTTCAAAAGAAGGAGAAGATGTAAAAGCACTTACTAATCGTATTGCGGAGCTAGAAAAAAAGATTGCACAAGGTAATACAGTTATTCCGGACGGTAAGCAAAATTTTACAGGAACTTTATTTCCCCCTCCTTCTGATCAAGATACGAGACAAGCATCAGGGCAGCAGCCTTTAATGGCACAAGGTATTCGGGATGATGTCATTATTTCTGCACCAGTTGATGTTGCAAGCGTACCTCTAAAAAACCCAGAGACATATGTACCAGCTGGTACTTTCGCAAAAGCTGTAGCGTTAGGGGGAGCAGATGCTTCTGCAGCAGTTAACGCTCAATCTAATCCAATCCCAATGCTTTTTCGAATCATTGAAGATGGGACGATGCCAAATAATGAAAAGAGTCATCTTAAAGGCTGTTTGGCAACAGCAGCAGTTGTTGGTGATATTTCTTCTGAGAGGGGGTTGATTAGGCTAGAGACTTTAAGTTGTATTGATAAAGACAGCAGTAGGATTGTTGATATAGCTGTGGAAGGGACAGTATTTGGTCCTGAAGGCAAAAATGGGGTGAGAGGTATACCGATGTGGAGGGAGGGAGCTCTTTTACAGAGAGCTTTTCTAGCTGGAACTTTATCGGGGCTTGCTAGTGGCATTACTCAGAGATATACGACAAATTCTATTTCGCCTCTTGGTAATACCCAAACCGTAAATAACAGTGACATTTTTAAGTATGGTGCTGCTAATGGGGTTAGTAATGCTATGAGTAAGTTAGCTGATTACAACATTCAGCGCGCTGAGCAATATCATCCAGTGTTACAGCTAAGTGCTGGAACGACGGTAGATTTAGTTTTTTTGAAAGGTTTTTATTTAGATGGGTTAAAACATGACGAAACTAAGCAAGGCGATGTTAACTTAAATGCTGTTCCAGTTAGTGATTCTACTGCCAGTGGAACGGGTATTAACAATATAACCAAGTTGCCATTTACGCCAGAGCAGATGGAGCGACTGAAGGCTCACGAGGCTGAACTTAAAGACTAAAGAGGTTAATGATGAAAAAAGTTCTAGTAGTTTTTTTAGTAGTTTTTCTGGCGGGTTGTAGTTCGATGAATTCTAGTTTTGATTGTCCTAATCAGCCAGGTGTTATGTGCAGAGACTTAGATCAAGTTAATACAATGGTGAATCGGGGAGAAATCGGAAAAGGTAAATCTTCTCATAAGTCCTTTTCTGGTGAATTTTATCCTATAAAAAATTCGCTTAAAACAACAGCTCCTGTCCGTTTTGGCGAAAAGGTACTACGAATATGGATAACCCCTTATGAAGATTCACAGGGAAACTATCACGATGAAGGCATGCTTTATACTGTAGTTCGTCCGGGACGGTGGCAAGTTCCCAAAGAAGTGGCAGAATGATTTATGCTAACAAATATCAGCTCTAAATTAGCGCAATTTTTAGGAGATAAAACTAAATTTGGGGTAAAAGACCAAGAGGTATCCAGTACCTTTGTTGAGCCTGCCGTATTGTCTAGCCTTCTTCATTATGAAGCATTTGATCCAGAAACCAGTATCTATATTAATAAAAGGAGTTGTGGATTTATTTTGGAGGCATCTCCACTAACTGGGGCTAACGAGGAAATGGTCAATATTTTGGCGAGTATTTTAACGGATGTTTTGCCGCTTGATGTAGATCTTCAATTTTTACTTTGGGGATCGGACAAAGTCGGGGAGATATTAGATCGTTTTGAAGAAGCTCGTTCTGGAAAGGGAGAGATTTTTGAATGGCTTGCGAAGAAAAGAACAGACTTTTTAAAGCGTGGTACTCAAGAATCTTTAGCTACTTCTGAAAGTTTTTTAATTCGCGATATTCGGCTTTTTGTTGTGGTTTCTACAAGCAAATCTTTTGATGATGCAAGTGAAAAGCTAATGAGTCTAAGGGAAGATGTTATAGGTTCGTTAAAATCGATTGGTATGTCGGCTTTTAATTTAGGTGTAGAAAACTTTTTAAGTCTGTTAGGCGATATTGTTAATCCATCTTCTGATGTTTATCCCTGTCGACAAAATTGGAATCAATACGAATCTTTAGCATTACAAATTACCGATCCGGAATATAAAAGCACTGTCTTTCCCGATCGTATTGTATTCAAGCATTCTGAAGAAAGTATCGAGGTTAGGGCTTTTTCTGTTCGTGATTGGCCAAAAACTATGGCGCAGTGGCGTATGACAGATAGCATCGGTCATCTATTTAACTTTGCTTTGCAAATTCCTTGTCCTTTTGTCATCAGCTTTTCTTTAAGATTGCTGGATACTGAGAAAGCATCTATGAAGGCTCAGTATAAATTTATGGACATGGATAAAACTGTTAAGAGTCCTTTGGCTAAATTTAAGCCATTGATTCATAAGGAATACGAAGATTGGAATTACGTACGTATGAGACTTGCTGAGGGTGATAGGTTAGTTAAGACATTTTTTCAAATATTAATTTATGCTCCGACAAAACAGGCGGCTGTCGCAGAGCGTAAGGTAAGAGATCTTTATCGATCTAACGGTTGGAAGCTTCGGAAGGAGATATATCTTCAGTTGCAATCTTTGTTAGCTATGTTACCGATGCGGATGAGCGAGGGAATGTATGAAGATCTTAGTCTTCTTGGTAGGCTTCGTACTGTATCTGCTTTTAATGCTGTAAATTTAGCGCCGCTTCAAGGGGAATGGAAAGGTTCTCCGACAACAAGTTTATTGCTTCCTGGTAGGCGAGGGCAGCTTGCTACTTGGAATCCATTCGATAATACCGAAGGTAATTACAATATAGCCATAGCAGCAGCTTCTGGTAAGGGTAAGTCTATGCTTACTCAAGAGTATATAACTTGTCTTGTTGGTTCAGGTGCTAGGGTTTGGGTAATCGATATCGGACGCTCCTATGAAAAAACCTGTAAGATGCTGGGTGGAACTTTTATTGAGTTTAGTCCTAAACAAGAGATTTCTTTAAATCCATTTACTCTTATCAAAGATTTCGATGAATCTTTAGTCATGCTAAAGCCTTTGTTAGCGGCTATGGCTCGTCCTGGGGGCGCTTCTGATGAGGAGGTCTCTTATTTAGAGAAGGCTATTAAGGCAGCTTGGGAAGAGAAAAGAAACAATGCTTCTATTACCACTATAGCTGGGTGGTTAGCTAAGCAACCTTCAGAAGTGTGTAATAATTTGGCGCATTTGCTTTATACCTACACTAAAGACGGTATGTACGGTCGTTATTTTGAGGGTTGTTCTAACATTACTTTAGATAATACATTTATCGTTTTAGAGCTCCAGGATCTCAATGCTAAGAAGGATTTGCAGAAAATTATCCTTTTAGTTTTGATGTATCAAATTTCTCAGGCTATGTATTTAAGCGATCGGAGCCAAATTAAGTCTTGTATTATAGATGAAGCTTGGGATTTGTTGGGAGGTAATAATGATGGAGCTGCTAAATTTATTGAAACTGGGTATCGGACCGCGCGTCGTTTTAGAGCTAACTTCGTTACTATCACCCAATCGTTAAACGATTATTTCAAGAATCCTACATCTATAGCTGCTTTTGAGAACTCTGATTATAACGTTGTTCTTGGACAAAAGGCTGAATCCATTGATCAGGTAAAGAAACTTGAGCGCTTTAATTTAGATCCTTTTGGAGAGAGGCTCTTTAAAAGCCTAAGAAAAACCGATGATTATTCAGAATGTATAATTAAAGGGCCTTCGGGGTTTTCCGTACATCGAATAGTATTCGATCCATATTCTAGAATCCTGTATTCATCGAAAGGCGATGAATTTGAGGCTGTTAATAAGCTGGTTGCGCAAGGCAGACCCTTACGTGAAGCCATTGATATAGTTGCGAGGAAATTTAGTCATGATTAAAGAAAAGTTCTTTAGAAATATCCGCCTTTCTAACAAAGAGACCACAAAGATTATTTATCAATTATGTATGGGCATGCTGGGCGCTGTGTTGGTTATATTGGGATTACACCTTTATGAGCCAGTTTCGCGCATAGGTACTGTAAATATTACAGGACTAGTAGATCAATTTGTTAAGTCGCAAGCTAAAGAGAACTTATCACATGAAGAGGCTAAGAAGCGAGTGCAAGTTTTTGGTGGAGAGTTAGAAAAAACTATGCGTATCATAAGCGTAAAGCAAAACTTAATTTTATTACCGTCCGAGGCTGTTATTACTGGGGCAAAGGATTACACAGATATGGTTCAGAAGCATTTGCCTCCAAATAAGTAATGGTTTTTTTAAGATGCATAAAAGGCTTTTACTATTGTTATTAGGAATATTTGTAAGCTTTCCTGTTTTTGCCAAAAACTTAGGTAAGGTCGGGCAGGTATATCCTATTAAAGAAATTGATCTTTTGGATTTTATCCAGATGCGCCTACAAGTTATGCAGCAAAATGGTGACCTTAAGAAAATCAACCAAGAAATGGTGGATAAGGCTAAAAAACACGCAGACAGGCCCTTACCGGTTACCGGTATAAGTGATGCCAAGAGTTATAAAAGATGGGACATTGATCCTTCGGTGATGATTCCCTATGACCTAAAAGACCATAATGGAGCTGTATTAGCTCAAGCGGGTACGGTAATAAATCCTCTTACTAAGGTTTCTTTAAAAGAAGCGCTGATATTTTTTAATGGTGATGACAGGGAGCAAGTTGCTTGGGTTAGTAAGGTGGATCAAGCTTTACATGGTAAGGATAAACTGATTTTGGTTAATGGTTCGGTATTGGAACAAGGTAAGTTTTTTAAAAGAAACATCTTTTTTGATCAGCAGGGCAGGTTAACCAATAAATTTAAGATTGGGCACGTTCCAGCTATGGTAAGACAAGAGGGTTTACATCTTAGGGTAGAGGAATTTGAGCCATGAAAACTCTGATTACTCTAATCTTAGGTTTGGTTATAGGAACTACCTACGCAGCAGAACCGCCGACGCTTTGTAATGGTTCATTTATAAATCCAATCACTGATGTGTGTTGGAGCTGTTTATTTCCTATGAGCATAGGGTCCATGAGTGTTTTTGGTGAAGACGTCCCAGATACTTCGAATCCAACGACACCAATTTGTACTTGTTTGGTGGGTTCTTTACGGAGAATTGGTATAACAATAGGCTATTGGGAGCCTATGGCATTAGTGGATGTAACAAGACATCCCTATTGCATGGTAAATCTAGGTGGGATTCAATTATCTAAAGGCGAAGAGATAAGAACAGGAAATGTTGAGAGTGCAGTTAGCGATCATAACAATAGTTTTTATTACGTGCATTGGTATATTTATCCTCTCATCTACTGGCTAAGTATTTTAACTGATGCTTTATGCTTAGATAAAGCCGATTTCGATGTTGCCTATTTGACCGAGCTTGATCCTACTTGGCACGATGATGAGTTAGCTTTTATTTTAAATCCCGAAGCCGCTGTGTTTGCTAATCCTATTTCTCAGGCAGCCTGTGCGGCTGATGCTGTGCAATCAGCAATTGGTTTACCCATAGATTATCTTTTTTGGTGTGCTGGAAGTCATGGCACTATGTATCCACTTGATGGTCACATACAAGAGCATGTTGGTGGAGTAGAAGCTAGTACGCTTATGACGGAACGCATGACATACAAAATGCATCGTGAGGCACTTCTTTGGGATAGTACTGGAGATATATCAGGTCCACTAGATGAAAGAATATGTCATCAATATCCAGCTCCCATTATTCCTAAATCCCGTTATCGCTATCAGACGGTGAATCCTATTCCTACCACGGGTTCTGGTGGCTGTTTTCCATTTGGGCACACAACAGCTATCTGGGGGGCAGGGCATGAGTATCCTTATCAAGGGGAAGATTTTGGTTATTTAATTTGGCGCAAGCGTAATTGTTGTGCGCTGTAATTTTAATTTAGAGGAGTAATCAATGAATATCAAAAAAATATCTATTTTAGGTTTAGGGTTATTGCTTAGTGGTTGTGCTGCCACACAGACCATGATTAGCAAACGTAATCTAGACGTACAGACTAAGATGAGCAAAACAGTTTTTTTAAATCCTATAGAAGAGCCTAAAAAAACCGTCTATGTGGAAGTAAAGAACACTTCTGACAAGAGTAATTTTGTTATTAGTAGTCAATTAAAAAGCGGTCTGGAAGGTAAGGGGTATCAAGTGGTAAGTAATTTGAAAAATGCTAACTATTTGTTGCAAGCTAATATTTTACAGGTTGGCAAAATGGATCCTTCGTCTGCCGAGAGGGTCTTTTTGGGTGGTTACGGTAGCAGTCTTGGATCGATAGCTTTGGGCGGCACTATAGGAGCATTAGCTAGTAGTGGTAATAGGAGCTCAACCTTTGTTGGAGGATTGCTAGGCGGTGTGGTTGATACAGTAGCCAATGCTGCTGTCAAAGATGTTGTTTACACGGCTATTACTGATTTACAGATTTCCGAAAGGGTTGATCGAGGTACAAAGGTTCAACAAATAGAAGAATCTAATTTGGAGCAAGGGACAGGTACTGTTACCAGACAGACCATGTCCTCTCAGGTTGGTTGGATGAAATATCAAACCAGAATTCTTTCGTCTGCCGAAAAAGTTAACTTGGATTTTAACGAAGCATTACCGATGTTGGAATCAGGGTTAGCGAATTCAATAGCGGGTATATTTTAAAGGATCTTAATATCAATTTACTGCACGTAGAGAAAATTATGCTGCTCCTTTTGCTTTGTTTGTTTTTACCATCTTTTGCCTACGGTGAAGATTATGCAGCCTATGCTCGAGTACAGGCAAATAGTCAAGAGGCAATAGTTGCACCTTATTTGCAAGAGGTAAAGAGGCTGAAGGAAAAAGTTCTAATAAGACAAGCACAGCCTGATATTCAGGCTTGGAAGGCTGAGCTTAGAGAAGCTGTTAGCACTGATTTTAAGACAGAAACGAAGGGTATTACGCCGATTTTAATTTTCGTTTCTTTTTCTATGCCTCAAGAAAGTTTAAAGGGGTGGCTTCAACAAGCTAAAAGAGTAGGGGCTGCGGTTTATATTCGAGGTTTAGTTGATAATTCTTTTATCAAGACAGCTAAGGCGGTAACGGCATTGCTTAAGGATCAAAAAGGAGGATTGTTGATAGATCCTCCTCTTTTTAAAAAATACGCAATTACAGAGGTGCCGGCAGTGGTGGTTTCTAATCAGGGTGATTTTGATGTTATTTATGGCGATGTAACCTTAGATTATGCCCTGGAAAAGATTATGCAGAGCCGAAAGAGTGATTTTTTGCAAAAGGCAATTTTAAAACTACGGAGTGTTCAGAATGATTAAATTCATATGCACGTGGTTCTTGTTACTGTTTTTACCTACAGCTTTTGCTTCTGATGTTAGTGCTGCTTATCAAGACGGGGTAAAAACGGCAAAAAGCAATGTACAAAAACCAGTTGATAGTATTCATGAGTTAAAGCCACAAGATACGTTTAAAAATTATACCGATAAACCTACACAAAGTACTTTATATCATAGTGTTACCCAAGGGGGAGCTCAAGATTTAACAGAAGCTACCAGTTCAGCTTTGGCTGTAGATGATGCTGGGAAGACTGTAGAGGGAAGTTTTAAGGTAAGGCCTCAATATTTTATCAGTCCAGATAGCTATGAGATGCAGAAAGCAGGCAATATCATTTCGCATGCGGCTAATATAGCTACAGGGACACCTGGTTCTGGTATAGATTGTAAGCAATCACAAATTTGTCATGTTGATTATGTTGCACAGGAGTGTAATGAGAGCACGCGCTATATTACTAAGGCATGCACTAAGGTACCTAAGGTAACTATTCTCGACCAGCCCTACCAAGAAACTCAGCATTATTCTGGCACGGTTTCTCCTAGAGATAATTTTTCAGGAACCTTTCTTCTTCCTGTGTCTGGCACAATAACAGCTTTTTCGGCACATTTTGATTCGCATAATATTTGGCGCTGTCGAGGAGTATATACGGGTTATTTGCAGGATAGTTATGTTTCTACGTTCCATCCATCTTGCGGGGATGAAGAAGGACTAATGGATTATGCTAATAGTAATTTGAATGTATCTGTAACTGCTAATACTCCAATTACTTTTTCCTTTAAAGGAACGTCATTTGGCAGATGGTCTTCATCGCATTATGACATAACTATTCGGGCAGATCTGCATCGAAAAGTTTCTCAAGTAGATTGGGTGGAGGACTGTAGTGGTCAAGTTTCTGGAGGGGTTTGCACCGACACAAAGACCGAGTGTACAGAAGCTGGTGGGACAAGATATTTTGATAGCGTTCCAGTATCTTTAGATTGTTGGCACTATAATGTGACAAAACAGTGTGGGGCTTCTTCTGACAATAATTGCCAGTCTTTGCGCGATAAAGGATGCACACAGCGTGGGGCAAGTTGTCGCACTATGTTAGGGGATGTTTGTGCAGTACAAAACGAGATTTATAGCTGTCCTTTACAAAAATGCGATAGCTATGGAATAGTTTGTAATGATGGTAGCTCTTATTGTTTGACCGGTAACTGTCTTTCCCACCAAAGGCAACCAGATGAGGATATGGCAAAGAGCCTTTCTGCTTTATCTGCTGTTGCCGATGCTTCCAAGCAATTTGACTCCAAAAATCTTTCTATATTTACCGGTCATGATGAAAGATGCAGCAGGGATAATCTAGGATTTGCAGATTGTTGTGTAGATAACGGATGGGGGCAAGATATTCATCTTGCTAGTTGCAGCGATCAGGAAAAAAAACTTGGTCAGGATAAAGAGTCTGGTGTAGTTGCTTATGTAGGCGAATACAGTATAGATCACCTTGTTTGGACTGAGCATAAGAAAACTTATTGTTCTTTTGGGTCAAAGTTGGCTCGTATTATACAAGTTGCTGGTCGTTCTCAGCTTGGCAAAAGCTTTGGCGCTGCAGAAAGTCCAGATTGTCGTGGTTTTACTCCAGAAGAGTTGCAGAAAATTAACTTTTCCAAGATCGATTTTCACGAATTTTATAAAGATATTGAAGGTAAAACACATATTGAACCTAAGGATGGGGTAAATACTAGAATAGCCGATAAAATAGATCAATTTTATAGAAGTAAGAAACCTCATGCTTAAGTATCTAGTATTAGTACTATTTTTTTGTATGTCATCAGTTTTTGCTGTGGATTTTTATGATATTCATGCCAAAGGTTGGCATTGGTATGAAAATCCGAAAGAAGAAACAAAGGAGGTAACACAAGATCCAGTTGAGCGCATGAACGCGTTAAAGGCGACTATTCAGCGTGCTTTAGATACTGCGATTTTAAGTCCTACAGATCAAAACGTTAAAAATTATATCGCATTGCAAAACGCGATTAGTAACCAATCCACTATATTTGCTAATGTTTGGCAAAAGGTTTTGTTAGGAAACCCAAACTTAGATTATTCATTGGTTCATCCTACTAATAATTTGGCGAAGCAGGTAGATATCGACGATAAGCAACAAAAAGAAGATTTAGCTATTGCAAATTTAGCCAGGGGAAGCGGACTTTTTTTCTTTTATAAAAGTACATGTCCTTATTGCCGAAAATTTGCACCTATTCTTAGGGATTTTGCTACTAAGCACAATATTGTTGTTATACCTATTACTATGGATGGGATAGCCTTATCAGAATTTCCTGAATCCAAAATTGATGGCGGCCAAGCAGCTAGGTTTAAAGTTACGGTTGAGCCAGCCCTGTTCGCTGTTAATCCTTATACACACATAGCTTACCCGATAAGTTATGGATTAATTAGTGAAGAAGATTTAAAGCAAAGGATCCTAGATATTTCTCAAAATTTTATGGGTGGATCTTGATGCGTAAGTTAATACTTTTCTTTATAGTCTTCCTAACTATTGGTTCAGCTTATGCTGGTATAAACAGTGATCTTAATAGCTTTTTTAATGGTTTAGGTTTTGATACTAATGTTACAGCTCCTAACGCTTACCAAGGACAAGAGGCTGGTTACTACACTGGCGGTAGTATCTTTGCTCGAAATACAGTGCGTGATTTACAAATAGCACAAATAGATTTACCGAGTTATCGCTCTGGTTGTGGTGGTATTGATCTATTTGCTGGTGGATTTTCGTTTGTGAACGCAGATCAGCTAGTAGATACGTTGAAAAATATTCTCAACAACGCTAAGGGTTATGCTTTCACATTAGCCATGGAGTCTGCTACCCCACAAATAGCTAATGTGATGAAGTGGTTGCAAGATATGGCTAATAAAGTGAACGGATTAAACATTAATTCTTGTGAAACAGCTGCAGGTTTAGTTGGTTCTGTGTGGCCACGCACTCAAGAAGCGCAAAGAAGAGTTTGTGAAGATATTGGTTCGAAGCAAGGTATATTTTCTGACTATGCCGCCGCAAAACAAGGGTGCGGCTCTTCCGGTCGATTGACGTCAACTATCAATAGTGGGCAAGGGCCTTATAAAAACGTAGTTTTGAAAGAGGGAAACATAGCTTGGAAGGCTATAGAGCAAAATGGATTCTTAAAAAGTGACGTTGAATTGGCAGAGCTTTTTATGTCAATTTCTGGATCGATAATTTTGCATCCAAACGGTACTACTGACGATGTTAGTAACCTTTGGTCTTGGTTGCCATCTTTAGCGGCTGGGCAGACATTGCTAAAGGCATTATTACATGGTGGAGCAGCAACCATCTATCGATGTGATGAGACGGATAATTGTCTTAATCCAAAGGCTGTGTCGGTCGAGGTAGCTAAAGACAGCTCTTTAGATAACCAAGTAAAAAAGATTTTACAGGGTATTGTACAGAAAGTGCACGAGGATACCTCTCTTAATAAAACGGAAGTCGGTTTATTACAAGCAACTCGGCTCCCTGTCTATAAAATGCTTAATGTACAAGAAGCCTTTTATCAAGATCCAGGTATTTTAGATGTAACAAGTTATTCAGAGGTGATTGCTACCGACATACTTTTTCAATATTTAAACGAAAGTCTAGATGTTGTTAGGGCGAGTAGCGGTGATCTACAGTATTCAAAAGATATCATGCAGAAATTTATGTCTGGCATCGATCAGGCACGCGATGCTGTTCGCGCTGAAGAGAGAAGTGCTTATAGTCAGATTGCTATTACTACCCAACTTATTCAACAAACACAGATGCTTGAACAGATCTTAGCTGGACAATTATCTTCGCAGCTATCGAGCACTCTATCTTGGGCTAGGGGGATGCATTAATGGCTTTAACTTTACCAGTAGCTGTTTATGGAGCAGGGGATTTGTTTAGCGAATATTTTAATGCTATTGCTGCTATGGTGGGGGATAGTTCTTTTGCATTGATGGTTAAGTTGGCTGTGCTATTAGCCGGTTTGACTGTTCTTGTTAGTGTTATAACTAAGAGAGATGTCCTTCTTTGCGTACGCTGGTTAGGTACTTACTATTTTGTATTTTACATTCTTTTTTGGCCACAAGTTTCTGTGGAAATTATTGATCGCATTAATAATGATCGTGCATATCGTGTAGATCATGTGCCCCTTGGTTTAGGGGTGGTAGCTAGTCTTACTAGTACTATTGGGGACTCTTTAACCAGACTTACTGATAAAATTTTTTCCATGCCGGATGATTTATCATATAACAAGACTGGGATGGTCATGGCATCTAAATTAGCTGTAGCTTCTGGTCAGTTTCAAATTACTGATCCCCAGTTAGATGAAAACATGCGAAGCTTTATGAATCAATGTGTGTTCTATGATCTTTTGTTAAATAAATACAGCATTAATGATCTTTTTACTACTTCTGATATGTGGGGGTTTATTAAGTCTCATGCTTCTCCTGCCAGAGCATTTCTTTATAATCGAGTGGTAACTACTTGTGCTGCAGGTGTTGGGAAAACTGCTCAGCATCCCAATCTAGAAGAAGATTTGAGTGCAAATATTGAGCAAGTAGAGGAACGTTATGCTAATCGGATGTTTCCAACTTCTGAAAAACCAAAAGAGCAATTACTTAAATATTTGCCCATGAGCTATTCTTATCTTCTTGGACTTTCTAGTAGTGCTAAAGAGATCATGCAGCAAAATCTGGTTGCTAATGCTATTCAAGATGGTGCATTAAAATTGGGTGCTACTGTGAATGCGCCAGCTGCTTTAGAATCTTATGCTTTTACACGCGCACAAGATCAACAGCGTATGACTCAGCAGACATTAGGTGATTCAGCTGCTTATTGGCTTCCCATAATGAAAAATGCTTTTGAATCCATCATGTATGGTTGCTTTGTATTTATCATATTGCTAGCAGTCTTTCCTTTTGGTCTTGCTGTATTAAAAAACTATGCCTATACGCTTTTTTGGATTCAGACTTGGGCTCCTCTTTATGCAATTATTCACATGATTTGTTCTTATTATGCTAAGGTGCATAGTTTAGCTGCCTCTCCCTCAGGTATTACTTTGCAGTCTTTAAGTGGTTTTTTACAAGTTAATCAGGATATGGCTAGTTTAGCTGGGTATTTAACCCTAAGCGTCCCATTTCTTGCGGCCGGTTTAGTAAAAGGTATGGCTGGTACTATGACTCAGCTGGCTCAATATATAGGGGGTGTAACTCAATCTGCTGGAATGGCTGCTTCATCAGAAGCTACTACTGGAAATATCAGTTTAGGCAATACCACTCTTGACACTCATAGCGCGTTTAGCATGTCAGCTAATCACTTAGATGCCGCGGGGCATATGTCATCGGCAATGAGTTATCAGATGCCAGGCGGAGAGGCGATGAATATCACTCCAGATGGCACTGTTGTTATGGATAGAAGAGGAGCAATATCTAATTTGGGTGTGGATATGCACTTATCGGATTCCATTCGCAATTCCGCTATGCAACAAGCAGAACAATCGGAAAACGCTGCCATTAGTAAATCTCAAGCTTCTAGTCAAGCTCAAACATCAGCTATTAGAGATGTATCCGAATTAGCAAACCATGTTGGTAGTTCTCGTTCTAGTGGAGAATCCTGGGCTTATAGTACCAGTAGCAGTACTACAGATTCTTTCCGCAGTGTGAAGGAACTAACACAGAGATTTGCTGATGAGCATCATGTTTCCTACGGTGAGGCAGCTACTGTACTTAGTAGAGCCCATGGTCAGTTAGATTTAAATGGTTCTATAGGAGCATCTAGTGCAGCAAAAATGGATTCTATTGATTTAGATGGTGGTATTGGCATCAGTATGGAAGGACAACATGCTCAATCAGCTGAAGAGAGGAAGATGTATTCTGATGCTCAAGATTTTGTAAAAAATACCACGTATTCACGTGATGTTGAAAATGCTATTAGAACTACAAAAGATCAAAGCTTACATGTTAATAATGATGAAGGGAGAAAGTTTATGCAAAGTATTAGTGCTTCCTCTGAAAAAGCTAATACTTTTAGAGCTGAAGCTGCTAGTAGCTTTCAATCTGCAGAAAGTTATAGACACATTGCAAGTCAAGCCCGGGAAAACGCTGTTAGTATCGATGTTAATGCTAGCCAGGCTCTTTATGACTATATAAGCTCTCAACCTGGGACTGATGGGCATGGGCATATGGGGGCTAGTGGAACAGCTGCAGTATTGCGTGATCCTGTGCTTGCAAAACATTACGCAGATCGATTTGCTGCTCAATATGTACGCTCTGAAATGTCTCAATGGAATGAAAAAATGGCACATTCTAAACAGGATACCCAAACAGTTTATGAAGCAAACAATATGCATATGTCTTCAGCTGCATCTGTAGAGGCTTTTAACCAAAATAATCAAGCAAAAATAACAGGGATGTCTGTTGCTGCTGGTCTTGGGGGTAAGGATTTTATCAATAACTCTCTGCAACAAAAAGTTGAAGGGAAAATCAGTCATGATGATGGTGCGGTGCACAATGCGGATAGTTACTTGACCAAGGTTGGTCAATCTCAGGAAGCAAAAGTTAAATCTGAGTTAGCCAAACAGCGACATGATAATTTATTAAAGGATACTATCTTGGGAATAGATACAAAAGATAACTAACGGCGATCTCTATTGATATACAGAGGACTAGCGGGATTAAGAGGATTGCTGCAATAACTTGGATTACGTGGGTCAAGAGAACTTAAATTCTTTTTTATTAATCTGTACTTTGTACGAGAAAGAGGATTGGAGGTAAGCATTGAAATTAAAAACACCCAAAACGATGTGAATAATCCAAAAAACAAAGGAGCATCTGGATCTTTGGCTATGAGAGAAAAAACTAAATAAGCAGTAAAGCCCGACAATAAGGAGAAAAAAGTAATTTTCCAAATACTCATTTTTTTTGCAGGTTTTATAGTTTTGTTTACGTTTTCCATACCAGATCTTCCACTGTCTTTATTATATCACAGTATTAGTAAGGGCTAGAAAGTTTTTATGAATAAAGACATCAGTCGAACAGCATCACGCAATTTTGCAAGAGGAGGGCAAATACTACTGCATAATTTTCGTATGATTAAGCAGGTATTTGATCGAGTTTTAGCTTTTTGTGGGATTATATTTATCGTTGTTGTGATAAGTGTAGTGTGGTTTAGGACAACAGACTACCAACACTACCTTGTAGGAGAGTGGTTTTATGCTAAATTTGCCAGTTTTATTAATCCTGCTTCTAAGCAAAAGATTATAGATGAAAATGGAGAAGATAAGGAGATTTTATCGCAGGAAGTTGTAGATAACCCTTCTATCTTAATTATCCTCAGATACATAAGTCGCATAATAGTGACAGCTACATTGGCTGGCATACTTGCTGCTTTGATGATTTTTGTGGGGGTTTATGTATGGCTTAAAAAAAGAGGGGAGGATCTCAGCAGAGTTAAATCATTGCGGGGAGATGAAATTGCTGATGTAAGCTTGGTTAAAAAAATGATTCGAAAGAGAGGGGCATCTGACATCAAAATAGGTAATCTTATTATGCCGAAAGGATTTGAGTCAGGGCATGTTTTTATTCACGGAACGACAGGTAGTGGTAAATCAGTTTGCATCAAGGAGTTGTTGAGTCAAATAAGGACGAGAGGTGATCGAGTTATTATATATGATAAAGGCTGTGATTATGTACATAGCTTTTATCAAGATGGCGATGTTATTTTAAATCCCCTAGATGAGCGCACTGCTTCGTGGCATTTATGGGATGAGTGTCGCGATGCAGCAGATTATGACAGTTTAGCTGCTGCATTAATGCCCATGCCTACTGGTACCACAGATCCTTTTTGGATCAACGGAGCTAGGATTATTTTTGCTGCTGCTGCGCGGCAAATGCAGGGTCAAAAAGATCGATCTATATTTAACCTTCTGAGAGCACTTCTTACTGCAGATTTAGCCACAATGGAGACTTTTTTACGCGGTACTGAGGCTGAAACTTTGGTTTCAGAAAAGATTGAAAAAACTGCTATTTCCATAAAGTCAGTACTTGCTACTTATCTAAAAAGCCTCAAATACGTTAAAGATGAAGCTAATCCGTTTTCTATACGCCGATGGGTGCAAAATGATAAGCAAAAGAATTGGCTTTTTATCAGCTCTTTATCTGATAGGCACGAAACTTTAAAACCCTTAATTTCTATGTGGTTGGATTTAGCAGCGAATGCATTGATGAGTCTTACTCCGTCAATAGAAAGAAGGATTTGGCTTATTTTTGACGAATTGCCAAGCCTACATAAACTTCCATACTTACCGGAAGCATTTGCTGAGTCTAGAAAATTTGGTGGGTGTTTAGTTGCTGGTATGCAAAGTATTGCTCAGTTGCGTAAGATTTATGGACAGAACGCTGCGGAGGAGATATCGACTCTTTGTAATACCCGCAT
>Ga0265297_10003418_pt1 | contig 28709 bp, 26 predicted proteins | sample Munlanlwell13791_FD_192502 | JGI IMG/M metagenome (GOLD analysis project Ga0265297, IMG submission 192502) | Leachate microbial communities from a municipal landfill in Southern Ontario, Canada - Leachate well 137-91 | ecosystem: Engineered > Solid waste > Landfill > Unclassified | place...
AACCACTTCAGGGCGTTCAGCAAGCCCATATTCTACTTCGGGCTTCTGTTTTTCGCACTCAACCTGGTGTCCACAGAGGTTGAGTTCATAAAAGACGACCCATTGGTGTTGTCTCTTTTCTCCAGTTTCTCAAACATCTCAGTTGCGCTTGTCGCGGGATTTGTGCTAACCAACCTCTTCCAGTCAAGCTCGGTCACTTCTGGGCTGGTGGTGGTATTCGCGCAAGGGGGGCTCATTACCCTTCCGCAGGCGGTCCCGGTTCTTTTTGGCGCCAACATAGGCACGACTGTCACAAGCTTATTGGTGTCCGCGAGAAAGGGGCTTTTCGTGCGCAGGGCCGCAGTGGCGCATTTCCTCTTCAATTTCTTAGGGGTATTGATGTTTCTCCCCATCCTACCCATCTTCATTTCAGCAGTGCAGTCGCTTGGCGGGAACGAGGCGCAGCAGGTCGCAAACGCACACGTCATTTTTAACGTTGCGGCAGCAGCGGTTTTCCTGCTGCTGATAAGCCCGTTCAAATCGGCAGTCGAATGGATAGTCCGTGGCAAGGAAGACGAAATACTCTTGAAGACGAAATTCCTGGGAGAGCGCCTGCCTGAGAAGAACAGCGAAGCTTTTTTGATATTGGAAAAGGAACTCAACCATTCGCTTGAAACCTCCCGCGTACTTTTCGACGAAGTTTTGAACGCAATCAAGGCTGGCGGGCAGAAATTCGACAGGGCCTCAAAGCTTGAATCATTGGCGGATTTCCTTGATGAAAGGATAAGCGAAGCGATACTCGAACTTTCAAGGCGAGACTTTGCAAAAAGGGACATTGGGCGGATGGTGCTCCTAGTCAGGCTTTCAAACGCCAACGAGCAGCTAAGCGACCTGGCGGACGACATAAGCAAGCTTTACCAAAGCATGTCGGGCAAGGGCATTTCCTTTTCCCAGGAATCGATTGACGGCCTTTCCGAAGTCTATTCCGACCTTCAGAAAAACATAATCGAATTCGAGGGCGGCTTCCCGCACATGGGAGAGAAGGCAATCCTGAAAATGTCCAAAAACGATTCCGAGCTTCGCCAGAAGATAAACTCGAATTACGACTCTTTCCTCAAGCGCATGGCAAAAAAACAGGTTCCTTCCGGGAGCTTTTTCATAGAGATGCTCTCTGTGGTGGAGGCCGCCAACGCGAAATTGCGCGAAATGAGGAAGCTTGCGGAAATGTACCGTGAGGTTTCAGGATGAGGCGCACAGAATCGGCCAGATGGCAACAATAAAAATCAAAAGTGCCTGCATCATCAAAGCCTTCTTCTCACTGCCATCCTGTTCCTTTTGTCTAGGAACGGCATTATGAGGGGCGGGGCAAACGCGCTTAAGAGCACAATGCCGGTGGCTATTGCAAGGAAGTCCGGTTGCACCACCCCCGCAATCACCACGCTTTCCGCGATTATCAGCAGGACTTCTCCCCTAGGTGAGGTCATCAGGCCAAGTTTTATGGCTTCCCCAAAATCCGAGCCAAAATTCACGAGGGTGGCGCTTGCCACTGCCCACTTCGAGGCCACTGCGACCAAAGACAGCACAACGATGAGCGGCAGTGCCGCAAGAAGAAGGCTTGGATTCAGCAGAAGCCCGATGCTAACGAAGAAAACATTTGCAAACAGGTTCCTCACCGGCATGATGGAGCGGATGACGTCCTTGTGGCGTATGCTCGATGTCAGGACAGTCCCTGCCAGGAAAGCCCCGATGAACGGAGATACATTGAACCACATAAGGACATACACCATTATCAGGCAGAAAGCGGTTCCAAGCGTGAGCGCGCTTGAGGGAAACCTTTCCTCGAAAAACTCGAATATCTTCGGGACCAGCCGCACCCCTGCGAAAAATATCACCATTATCGCCACAACCATGAAAAGAGAAGCTGCAACGGATTCCCCGACGCCAGCCCCCTGCACCCCTATGTATCCGCTTATGAGGCTGAGGACTATGAATCCGTAAAGGTCGTCTATCACAATCGCCGCTTCCATGAGCCGCGAGTTCTTCATCCGGTTCAGGTTCATCTCCTGCATCATGCGTAGAGCCATGGTGGTGCTTGTGGAGACAAAAAAAGTGCCTATTATGAGGAATTCCGCGGCCCCCATGCCGAAAAGCAGGCCCGCTGCAGCCCCGGCGGCAAAAGACGCGACTGATGCCATGCCTGCCAGGATAAACGCCTTGATGCCAAGCCGCCTTACTTGGTTGTGCTCGAAGTGGAGCCCGAGAACAAACATCAGAAGTATGCCGCCCAGCTGCGCGAAGAGGGTTATCTCGTTCCTGCTCCCGACCACGAAACCAGGGGTGAACGGGCTGATGGCTATCCCTGCAAGTATCATCCCTATGACCGGAGGAAACTTCATCTTTTCGAATATTGCCGCCCCTATGAACGATGCGAAGAGCACCATGCCCAAATCAAACATCACTTGGACTGAGGAATCCATATTTTCACATCCACTAAACAGGGTTAAATCCCTTTCCTTCCAGCCTACCAATTTTTTTGCCTAAGCCCGCTTAAGCAGCCTCTTGTAAACAAGCATTGCGGCAAACGCGGCAACAAGGACAAGCACCACCGCGCCGCCTGCCGCAAGGTCGAAGTAGTATGCGATAACAAGCCCGAGTGCTACCGATGCCACTGATACCGCCACTGAGCCGAAAATCGCCTGCCTAAAATTCCTAGAGAGGGGAAGGGCGATTGACGCAGGGATTACCATGAGCGAGGAGACGAGGAGGATTCCGACAATCCTCATGGAAAGCACAACTGCGATTGCGGTGAGCACAAGCAGCACGGTGTTGAGGCGCTCCACCGGCACGCCTGAAGTTTTTGCGGATTCCTCGTCAAATGTGATGTAGAACAGCTCCTTGTAGAAAAACGCAAGGACGCAAAGCGTGAGGATTCCGACTACTGATATAAGTGTGATGTCCGCCCCGCTTACCGATAGGATGCTTCCGAAAAGATAGGACATCAAATCGGCGTTGAAGCCGTGCGAGAGGCTCACAAGCACCACGCCGAGCGCCAGCCCGAACGAAAAGAATATCGCAATCGCGGAGTCGCTATATACCTTCATTGTCTTGAGCTTCTGGATGCCTATTGCGGCTGCGATCGAAAAAAGAAGCGCGGAGAGCATAGGATAGATATTGAAGAACATGCCTGCGGCTATTCCGCCGAAAGATATGTGCGCAAGCCCGTCGCCGAGCATGGCCATCCTGCGAAGCACCAGGAAAACCCCTACTGTAGAGCATAAGATAGCTATGAGAATGCCGCCCACAAGGGCGCGCTGCATGAACGAATATTGGAGGATTTCAAGCATAATTTCATCTATATATGGTGGTGGTGCGGCACCCTTCCGAAGTCTTCCCCATAAGCGCACACAATCGCCCTGTCAATCCCGCTTTTCGCATCATGTATGCTGACCGACACATTTACGCACGCTATTTTGCTTGCGCTTTTTGCCACAACACCTATGTCATGGGAGACAAGAAGGAGCGTCATGTTCATCTTTTTGTTCAACTTCTCAAGCAGAAGATAGAAATCATGCTGCGCCTTTTGGTCGACCCCAACAGTCGGCTCGTCAAGCATGAGAAATTCCGGCTCGGCGGCAAGCGCCCGCGCTATGAACACGCGCTGCTGCTGCCCGCCAGAAAGGTCGCCTATGCGCTTTTCGCGAAGGCTTGCGATTCCAGCTATTTCAAGTGCGCTCCCAACCGCTTCCATATCCGCGCCAGAAAGCCTCTTTCCAAGCCCGGCTTTCGGGATTCGCCCCATGCTTGCGACTTCGAAAACGCTTGCCGGGAAGTTCTGGTCGAAGTTCGTCGCCTTCTGCGGAACGTAGCCTAGCCTGCCCCATTCGCGAAATCCGGAAATTTCCTTCCCAAACAGCCTGACTTTTCCCTTGTCGGGCTTAAGAAGGCCAAGCGCAAGCTTGACAAGCGTGGTCTTGCCCGACCCGTTCGGGCCTATCATGCCCACAAAGTCGCCTTTTCTGATGGCAAACGTAGCATCCTTTAGAGCAGGTTTGCCACCATAACTGAAGCTTACGTTTTCAAATTCAAGCACGCTTCCGTCCATCGCACCACTATCCGCAATCCAGCCCTTCCCTTATTCCCTGCAGGTTCTCTTCCATGAGCGGCACGTAGCCTGCGCCGCGCGCCTCCTCTTCGGCTGTTACTCCATGCACGCTATTAAAGACCAGCACCTTCCCGCCCACCTCGCCTGCAATCGTCTGGGCAGTCCTTGGGCTTACCAGGCTCTCGAAATAAACCGCAGTCACATTATGCGCCCGCGCCTGTTCTACAATTTTCACAAGCCCGGCAGGGGACGGCTCGCCCTCATGGCTCACGCCCTCAATCGGTATCTGAATGCACCCATATTCCCTGCAGAAATAACCGAGCGTGGCATGCGTTATCAATATATCTTTCTTTTCACATGCTGAAAACACTGCGCGGAATTCCGCGTCAAGCGCATCAAGCTTCGCATTGTAAGCAGCCGCATTTGCCCTGTAATATTCCCCGCCTTCCGGGTCAGCGGCTATGAACGCATCCCTGATTTTCTCAACCTGCCTTTGGGCAAGCTTTGGCGAAAGCCATACGTGCGGGTCATACTCTCCGTGCGAATGCTCTTCCTCCGCCTCATACTCCTCTTCGGCCTCATCATTCTGGTGCCCCGACGCTGCAATCAGCTCCACCCCTTCGCTTGCCTCAACCACAACAAGCTTTCCGCCCCCCAATCCTTCGATGAGCCCGTGCGCCCACGAATGCTCCATGCCCGCGCCATTCAGCACGAAAACATCCGCCTCGGATAGTTTCTTTATTGAAGACGGGGTCGGCTCGAAATTGTGAGGCTCCACCCCCGGCGGAATGAGAACTGACACTGATGCGCGCTCCCCGCCCACGCTCTTTGAGAACTCATACATCGGATAGAAGCTTGCGACCACATTGAGCTTCCCTCCTTCCTGCGGCGCGCCTGCCGCGGGCTGCGAAACGCAGCCGAAAAGCAGCAGCGCAACCATTGCCGATGCGAATGCCAAAATCTTCATCTTCCCACCCGCAGTTCTTGTCGCGCGAATGCTTATTAATATTTTCTTCAAATGTTAATAACAATTAAGCGGAAAGCGCAGGAAAACTATTAACGGGTGCAAAAATGGCAATCATAAGCGCATCGATTGACGATGAGACCCTTGCCGAGCTTGACTCTCTTTGCAGGTCCCTTGACTTTTCAGGCCGGAGCGAGGCAATCCGAGCAGGCATACGCGCGCTTTCCTCTGAAAACTCAGACGTGGGGAAGCTTTCGGGCGAGATAAAGGCGGTGCTGCTTCTTGTCCATGAGGAAAAGGCGGAAAAAAGCGCATCCGGGCTCGCGCACGAATACGAATCCGTGGTCGCAACCCACATCCACGCCAACCTGCGGCGCGGCAAGTGCCTTGAGATATTCGTCCTTTCCGGCGAAGCCAGCAGGATACGCGCGCTTTACCGCGCGGCAAAGGGCAACAGGAAAATGGATTACGCGCGCCTTGTCGTTCCTTGAAGCAAGGGCGCGCGCAGGCAAGGCGGCTTGCCTTGGGGATTTGATGGTGCGCTGGCTTTTGGTGCCGCGATTCAAAGCAGCGCAGGGAAATTGCGCTTGAAATGGATTGTGTAAAGCCGTTTCTGCCCCAAGCCCAGAAATCAGGATGGTTTTTGGGGCTTTTGGAATAGGGAGGTTTGCGCCCTGCGGCTGCAGGCTTCCCTCTCCTGGCACGCCCCCCTATAAGGGCATGAAGAGCAGCCGCCTTCCGAAAGCTGCCCCTTCAGGTTCAGCGCAACCGCTGCGGCGGCAGCCGCGCCAAGAAAGTAGAATGCGATTCCCCACATGGCAACCACTCAAAAGCCGAGCGCCAGCCCGGCATTATATATGATGAACGCAGCAACCCATGCAAACAGCACATAGTAAACCGCAGCGCCTGCCGCGAAAAGCAGGCTTCCTGACTCCTTTTTCAGCGCGACTATGGTGGCGATGCACGGGACATAAAGGAGCACGAACACCATGAACGAAATCGCGGAGAGGGGCGTGAAGTGCGACGAGAGGATTGCCGAGAGCTCGCCTTCGCCGGCGCCATAAGCGCTTGCCATTGCCCCCACCACCACTTCCTTTGCAACAAGCCCGAACATTAGCGAGACGGAGGACTGCCAGTCCCCGAAGCCGAGCGGGGCAAAAACGGGCGAGATTGCGCTTCCGAGCATCCCGGCATAGCTCCCTTTCGAGCCGTAATCCGCGCCCTGCGGCATGCTCGCAAGGAACCAGACCAAAACAGAGCAGGCAAGTATTATCGTGCCCGCCCTTTTCGCGAATTCGCCCGTCTGCAGCCATGCCTGGGATGCGACCACGCCCCACGAAGGCACCTGGTAGTCCGGAAGCTCGATTGCAAGCTCGGCTTTGCCGCTATGCAAAAAAACCCCTCTGAACGCAAAAGCGGTCAAAAGGCCGGATGCCGCGCCGAACAGGTAGAGAAATAGCAGCACCGCGCCCTGCTGGCTTGCAAAAAAGGCCCCTGCGAAAACCGTGAAGACCGGCAGCCTCGCCGCGCAGGACATGAAGGGGACTGCCGCCATCGCGGCAAGCCGGTCCTCCTTCGAATCAAGTATCCTTGTCGCCATTATCGCAGGCACGTTGCAGCCGAAACCGAGTATGAGCGGCATTGCGGCCTTTCCGGAAAGCCCCGCCTTTCCCATGAGCCCGTCAAGAAGAACGGCTATCCTCGCAAGGTAGCCTGTGTCCTCCATGGCATACAACAGGAAAAACAGCACGAATATCGCGGGCGCGAACACAAGCACGCTCCCTATCCCAGCCACTATCCCGTTCTCCACAAGCGAGGCCGCCCAATCCGGCGCTCCGGCATTTGCCAACAGCGCCGCCGCTTCCGCCCCTGCGGCAGAAAAAGCAGCATCTATCAATTCCGTTGCGGGCGCGGAAAGCGCGAAGGTCGCCTGGAAAACAAGCCACATCGCAGCGATGAACAGCGGGATGCCTATCCATGGGTTGAGGAAGAGAAGGTCCAGCCTGCCCATCGCGCCCTCCTGCCTCCTGCCTGAAACCGAGGCTTCGATGGCCTCCTTCACGAAGCGCCGCCTTTCGACAAGGCTTTTCGGGAAAGTCGCTTTCCTGCCCGGCTTGCCGCCTGCTTTGGGGGAGCATGCGGAAAGAAGCCTTGCGACGCCTTCCCCGGTCTTTGCGGAGACCAGTATGAACTGGGCGCCGAACTTCTCCGAAAGCCTGCGCTCGTCTATGCCCATTCCGCATTGCCGCGCAGAATCGCACTTGTTGAGCGCAACCACGAGCCTTGGGCATTTCTCAAGGAGCCGCATGGTGAAGAACAGGCTCCTCTCAAGGTGGCGGCAGTCCGCGACCTGCACCGCAACGTCATGCCCTCCGCACAATATCTCCTGCACCGCCTCGCGCTCCTCGTCGGAATAAGGCGAGAGGCTGTAGGTGCCCGGAAGGTCCACTATTTCCATTTCCCTTCCGCCAACCCTGCACACGCCTTCCGCGCACTCGATTGTCTTGCCATGCCAGTTGCCGATATGCTGCCTCCCGCAGGTCAGCCTGTTGAAAAGCGTCGATTTCCCGCAGTTCGGCTGCCCGACAAGCAGGCATCTTCTGGCTTTGCCTCTCCCTTTCACGCATCCACCTCTATCTTCGCCGCCTGCCCCCTGCCAAGGGCCAGCCTCGCCCCGTGCGACTCAAGGACAAGGGGGCCGAAATCGTTCTTTACCACCCTCACCTTCGCCCCCTCGTAAATGCCCAGCTCGGAAAGCCTTGCACAAAGCGCCTCGCCGGAAACCACCTTAATGACGGTGACATCGACTCCTGGCTTTGCATCGGACAGCATCATGTTCTCACCTGCAAATCTCCTTCCCATGGGGGCATTTTTCCGGCTTCCCAAGGTACGCATAAAGCTTCCTTGCGGTCCCCTCCGCCATCGCATGCTCGATTGCGTGCGCCTGCCGCTCAAGCTCCTGCCCCCTAAGCCCAAGCGCGTCATGCAAGAACACCTCGGTGACGCGGTGCCGAAGCACGACCGATTCCGCCCGTCTTTTCCCCTTCGCGGTGAAGCCGACTTTGGAGTAGGGCGATTTGGACACCAGCCCCTGCCTTGCAAGCCCTGATGCGGTCCTGCTCATGGCCGCGCGCGAGACCCCAAGCGCGGACGAAATGTCCACAAGCCTCACACCCTCCTTTCCGGCATTTCCGCCTGAAAGCTGGTAAAGCGTGAAAAGGAAATCCTCCTCTCCCCTGCACATTGCCCTGCCTCGCATGCGCATAGATTCCCAAAAAACGGTTATAAAGTTAACTTATGTTAACAATCGGTAAACAATCCCGTGCCTCCTTCCCCCGGAAGCGAAAGTCAGGGATGCGAACGACTGCTTCGGGCGAAAGCCAGATGCAAAAGACGGCATCGCGTGTTTTTGCGCGGCATGTTTCTGCCTCATCCCAGCGGCAGTTTCTTAAATTCAGCCTCCGTAAACCAGCATGGCGATGAAGCTCACCTGCGATGGCAAAGTCGGCGACAGATTTTGCCAGCAGTGGAATTCGAATTCCGCTCCAACCAAGCGAACCGCCTTTTGGGCTGATAGCTTCTACTTATGGCGGCAGCAAACAAGGTGAGTTTCATGGACGCAGTAAGCACAGTCCCTCTGATAGCCGGGATTCTCATATTCCTTGCCAGCCTCATCTCTTTGAGGCTCGGTTTCTCAGTCGCAATAATCGAGATATTGCTTGGCGTAATCGCGGGCAACTATTTCGGGTTTGCCGCGGAGCCCTGGATGGCCTATTTAGCCGGCTTCGGCGGCATTGTCCTGACATTCCTTGCGGGCGCGGAAGTGGATTTACGCCTGCTTAGGGCAAAAGCAAAGGAAAGCCTGGCAATAGGCGGCCTGTCGTTCCTCCTGCCCCTTCTTGCAGGGGCGGCATTCGCCTACTTTTGGCTCCACTGGCAGCTTCATGCATCGCTGCTCGCAGGCATAGCGCTTTCAGCCAATTCCATTGCGGTCGTCTATTCCGTGCTGGTGGAAACCGGGCTTAGCAGGACGCAGGTGGGTAAGATAATCATGGCCTCCACGTTTGTCACTAACATCGGCACCGCACTTGCCCTAAGCATTGTTTTTTTCAAGCCGGACTTCTTCACGCTTGAGTTCGCTGGCGCGTCTGTGCTTATCATATTCCTTGCAGCAAAATACTCCGATTGCCTGTTTGACAGCAGGACCTACAAGAACAAGGTTGCAGAATCCGAAATAAAATACATCTTCGTGCTTCTCCTCGCGCTAACCTATTTTGCCAATGTCGCCCAAAGCCAGGCAATCCTGCCGGTATTCGTGCTCGGCCTCCTGATGTCGCCGCGCATCGCCAGCACATTTGATATCACGAACAGCATCAAATCACGGCTGCGGACAGTGGCCTATGCGCTCATCACTCCGTTTTTCTTCATCATCGCGGGGCTGCGGGCGTCAATACCGCTCATAATGTCGTCATTCGGCGCGTTCGCGTCGCTTTTTGCAATAAAAGAGGTCACGAAGCTTCTTGGCGCCTACCTTCCCGCAAAGAGATTCCTGCCTGATGGCCAGGCATACATCTCCCTTCTCATGAGCACGGGACTCACGTTTGGCACGATTTCCGCAGTTTTCGGCATGCAGTACGGTTACATAGACCAATCGCAATTCTCGGTGCTTATAGCAGTCGAGCTGGCAAGCGCCATAATACCGACGGCAATCGCCGAGAAGTGGTTCAGGCCAAAGCACTCGGAGGACGTCCTTGGCAGGGCTTGAGGATCCGCGCTTGCCATCGGCTAACCGTTTGCCTTTTTGCGCATCAAATTTGTCCTTCGAACAAATACTGCCCAAAAGCTGCTGCTTTTGCGCATCAGACCGTCCTATTTGCCGGCGCATCGGCAAATGGACATCAGGTTCGTTGCGACGAACCTGACCGTCCGCTGAGTCAGTGACTCGGCGTCAGACGCAAGAAAGACGCCTCATTTCCTAGGAAATGAGGGCTACTTTTCCAGTTTTTTGCACTGCTTGACGGTCTCTTCAACCAGAAAGAGCGTGAATGGCTTATGGTCGTTTTTGTTCCCGGCCGCCTGCGTTTTCATGTAAGCGCTCCTTCTTTTGAGCGGAATGTTTGTAAATGGGATTCCGTTGGTCTGCAAGATGTAATTCATGAGAAGCCTTGCCATCCTTCCATTTCCATCCGCAAAAGGGTGGATTGCCGTGAATTTGGTGTGAAACTTCGCCGCAAGCTCAATAGGGTGGATAAGCCCTTTGTTAACCGAATACCAGCCAAAAAGCTCACGCATCAAGCCGAATACTTCTGAGTGGTGGGGAAAAACATGCGGGGAGCCCCGTATCATTACGTTCACTGGCCTCCAAATTCCGCGGTATTGTTCATAGCCTTCTATTTTTGAAAGAAGCACAAAATGAAGGCGAAGCACCATCTCTTCGGTTATCTCCTTTCTTTCCGCTAGGAATTTTTCATACATCTCCAAGCAGGCATTAAGGTTCACTGCTTCCTGCGCCTCTCTTTTGGTGCCAGTGACCACTACTCCGCGTTTCTCAAGCCGGCTCATACGCGCCTGCCCGTCCAATACTTGCTTTGTTAGTTCATAGTCCAGGGTGGAACCCTCAATTGCATTAGAATCGCTTATGAAAGTAATCCGTTCTCTTCTAATGAATTCCGCTTTCTGCGCAGGTGTCAGAGATTTCAGGTATTTTTCCTTGTTTTTAGTAGACAATTCAAGCTTTAGCGCCATGTTCCTGGTCAAGAATTCAGTATAGGGCGGCGTGATTCCCCCTACCCCGTGCATCTTCAGCTTCTTTGCAAATTCCGAATATATCTGCCTGAGCTCATCCGCACCAGGAACCGAATCGCCGAGATAGACGCTCTCCTTTTTCCATTTCCCGCCTTGCTTGACTGACTCTTCCAAATAGTAATACCTCTTTCCTTTCACCTTTCTTTTTGCGATTCTTGCCATGCCAGTTATCACTGAGATGAAGTATATATAAGTTTCGGTGATAACTGTGTTATCACGGGTTTGCGCCGTGTCAGCTTATCAGTGATAACGCTCGCCGGAACTCAGGCAATCCCCTAAGTTCCTATGCATCAGACGTACAGTTTGATACACATTGATTAGCCTGACCGACTTGTCCTGCGGACAAGTGGTCCACTTGTCGGTGCGCCGACAAGTCGGAGCGGCATGATTTTGGCAGTCTGATGCAGCCATTGGGCTAAAAACTTGGGAAAAGCGGGCATTTGTGGCAAAAAAATTCGTCAAGCCCCTATATTTTTGCCGGTTGTTAGCACTTTTTGCGCATCAGACCGTCCGCTTGGGCCAAAGCACTTAGCCTAGCCGACACGGAAAAACCAGCCTCAGAGCACACACCGCATTTCCTAGGAAATTATCCGAGCCATACCTGCTGGTAATCGGTTTTGATCGGGAACCTGCCAACCAAGGCCTTCAGAAGCCGCCTGGCGTCGTGTTTCTTCAGCGAGTACAGCAAGCCGCAGAGCCGGTAATATTCCCTTATGCTTATTTTCGACTGCTCCAGCCTCGTTTCCAGCCTCTCAAAAGCAAGCTTCTCAAAATCGAAGCCAGATTGTGCATTTTCTTGCGTAATTGGGGCTTTTTGTCCGCGTTTCAGTTCCTCGGCGCGGGCGTATATGCCGTCCAGGATGGTGTTCCAGCGGGCGTATTTTAATTCGCCTGTCATGTGCAATCCCTAAGAAAAAAGTTTTTGTTGAAAAGAGGTGCTGGACGGAGCTACGGGCGGCTTTGATTCAGCAAATATCTTGTTTATTCTATCCACCAAAAATGGTAGGGACATCACATCGTCTCTGTTGTAAGCGAGAATTTCTGCCATTGTGAAATGTGTTTTCTCTTTAGCCAAATACGCCATATAGAAAACTCCCACGTCATACCCGCTTATTTCTTTGTGCTTGAAACCGTACCCTAGGACGGATGCAAGATCTTTGAGCTTATAGCTTGAAGCGGTACAAAAGACATTATTCTGCACCCATGTGCCAATATCTGTGTCATTTATCAATTTTCTATATTTTGATAGTTTGCATTCTCTTAATCTATTTTTTAGTACCCTCTCTTCGAATTTACAACCGCTGAAGCTGATAATTGATTGGATATCATTTTTCTCCATATAGTGACAAAAATCCTTCAGCATCCTTTTCTCTCCTGCCGCGTTTTTTGCAAAAAATTGCCTGAACTCGCTGTTCTTGGGATTGTATATCCCGATCAGCCAGACTATGGATTGCGGCAGATCCGTCTCAATATCGCAATATATGCAGTTAGGCGGTAGAAGAAGCTTGGTCAGAACGATTGGCTTGCCAGTTTTTATCGCTTTTATCTTATTCCGCCACCGGGCTATGTGCCATTTGCCCACGCCAGGGAGACACTCTAACCTAGCATCAGTAGATTTCTCGATGTCACTTATGGTATAGAAACCTGCTCGAAGAAAATGGCGCCTTCTTTTTGCTCCGACCTGGGGCAGAGACATTATCTCGTCTTTGTACCATTCTAACGAAATTTTTTCCTTCCCAGTGTCAATAACGGCGATTCTCTCTTCTGCGCCTTCTCCGTCGTGATTTGCAGCATTTATGACAAGGCATTTCCCCAAATACTCGCTCTGCCCTCCTCTGCTGTGCACATGCCCGCATACGTTGATGATTACTTGTTTATTTCTCAAGATAAAACTCCGAATCTCTTTAGAGCCAATATGATCCACTCCAAATCTGCATGCAAGATCTAGCACGCCAGAAGGTGGATTATGAGAGACTAGTATAATTTTTTTAGATTTAGAGATTTTTTTAAATGCAGAATAGAGGTGCCTTTTGATTTCTTTACCACTATAAAGCACATATCCTACTGGATTTGAGATCTCTCTAGTCGCTCCCTCAAGGCCGACAAATCCCGTAGATTCTATGGTTCTTGGTGCGCGGTGTAAGTCATAGACGCGAGGCGCTTTGAGAATCTTCTTATTTTCTTTAGAGCAGTCATTACCTATGATCGCAAACACGCCGTGTTTTGAATGTTTCGCCATCTCTGAAAATATATTCCGACCACTATTCTGTTCAGGGCCGAACCTGGCAACATCGTCTCCAGCATAGATAATCAGATCTGGCTTGATTTTTTGGGCAGCCATCAAAGGTGACTCTACGTCATGGATCCTCCAATCTGAAAATGCCATTATTCGCACAGTTTCACCATTTATAGATGTTAAGCATCATCTCTGTTCTCTAGTAAGCTCCACCATGAGTACACCTCTAATCAGATCTAGCTGGTGATGGCATTCTTTTCTTCTTTTCATCTATTACTGCCATTATTTCTGGCTTTATCAGCTCGAACTTATCAAGATAATTCGTGTTCCGATCCATTTTTTTGAATAGGATTGACAATATCTTACTTCTCAGATCCAAATCAAGCAGGTTATATCCTTCACGCCGTACAAGTGTTATCAATTCTTTGAGAAGTTTTGATGAGATGTAAGAAACAGTTAATAGCTCGTATCTTCGGCGTTTATCAAAAACTGCTCTAAATGATGTTTCTGGCAGGTTGTTGCTTACAATAAAATAGTACTTAAGGTGCCCGAGTCTATTCAAATAATCCATATATGCATAGTGTTTCGAAGGTGATTCGTTAAATGAATAGGTGGCTTGGGTAAACTTAGCATCCCATCCAAACATTCGTTCTTTTGATTGTTCAACAAATCTTCCATATCCGTCAGGATACTTCTTTCCAGTATACTTTTTCCCTAGCTTCACACATGCTGGAAAAAGATATTGAAAACAGATGAAGACGCTGTCCTCAAATTTACCCCAATTATCTATGCTTTCCATATCCCGAAGTGCGATCTCTATTATTTCTTCTCTCCATTTATCGTATTTTTGAACATTTTCAAATAGATCCAGCACATATTTGGGTCCTTTCTCCGTCCTGATACCCAAGTAGAAATCTGAAAGTTTTAGTTCACGGTCATCTTTTGCTTGGATAGGCTCCACAAGAATTATGCGATAAGGTACAATCTGAGACGATGCATAGTCCCTTATACGGTCTATGGTTTTTCTATCTGCAAAAAATAGATTCATCCTTTTTTCTCTTTCATCTGGAATGAAAACCTCAATATATGGGAAACTCTTCCTTTTTTTCTTGTCTTTCATGCTTAGTTTCTTTTCTGTGATATCTAAGGGAAATGAGTTGCTTTCCTTGAATTTTTTTAACCTCTTCTCAGAAAATTTCACTATATTCCTTAATTTTGGCACCAGCGTAATTACTTCTTCCATAAATACGGTTTCTTGTCTGCATTTTGGATTAGGACAAAGGAATCTGTATTTGCGATTTACTCTATAGGATATGGCTCCCCGGAAGTCGCATTCCTTGTTTGTACAAATTCGTTTTTCATCATCAAAATAATCCAAAATATTATCTCGAATAAGCTTATTTATCACATCTTTGATTTTGGGATGTTCTATCTCTCTGATCTTAAGTCGATCTAAGCTTAAACGTGTGATTTCTTCTTCGATATTGTTTTTATCAAATTTTAAATGCTTTTTATTTACATCGACGCCAAAAAAGTTGCTCAGACTCGTCTCGTCAGTTTGCGGGGATACCACCGCTGGTCGGAAATAGAAGTCATTGCCGGACACCATCTTCATATCTATTTTTTCTCCGTCTTTAATAACGCTTAAAGTTCTGATTTTTGAATATTTTAGGCCTCTTATCTGATCTTTCAGACACTCATTAAGAGATAATGGTTCAACTCCCTCTGATTTTAGATAAATAGAGCCATTTAGCTGTTCAACTCGATTCGTCTTTATTTCGTGAATCTGGTCTAAAATATTTTCAGGAACTGACGGATCAGGTGTTTGAGCGTAATCAAATGTCTTTATGCCAAGTTTTACATTAAACTTGAAAAAATTTAGTAAGAAGTTGATTTCTTTGCGGTTATAGCGCGGAATTCTGACCTTATTATTTTTCCAATCTATAACTATAACCCTGCCCGTCGTATGCGAGTTAAGTATTGTTTTAAGATGTTTTGGTATTACCTTTTTCCCTTTTTTTCTCGTTATGTATATAACGATCAAATCTTTGTTTCCTACAACATGTTCTACGTAATAATCCTTTCCGAGCTGTCTGTGTAGTGCCAATATTAGTCTACGTCTTTTTTCTAGATCTTTGAAAATCTTTTCGCGAAATTTAGGGCTACTTTGTTCCAAAGCGTATCTATAAACTGGGCTTTCTCGTGCTAGATGGAGTAAAAGTGCGATTAGCAGGGGATTATTTGGATTATCCTCTAGCGTTGTTTTATCCTTTAGGATCACATCTACTGCACTAGTGTTTCTTTCTTTTTGGTTGCCTTCTAATCCATAGTATTCAGTTATGCCTGCGCCGTAATTACTAACGAAAGTAAGTAAAGGTCGGACGTTCTCATTACTATATGCCAAACTAACTAGCTCTGTTTTACTCGTCAGAGAGAAAATCCTGAGAAGTTTCTCGACATCAAACTTTTTTAACGCCTTTGCAACTTCTTCGTCTCCTTTTAGCGGTTTGATTGGTAAAAATCTCCTCCAGAAATTTTTATTTAAATTCCAATCCATATTGACACCTAGTAAGGGCTTTCAAATCTCCATTGTTTTTCCTATTTCCGGTACTTTCACATTGGGGTGCAGCATTTTGAACTCTTGCGCCTTCTCAGTATGTATCGGTATCAGCAACTTCGGTTTTATTGTTTTGACAAAGTATCCGAGATCCTCCTTGCTCGCATGGCCGGAGCAGTGCGCCTTGTGGAAATTGACGCCAAAGTGCTTCATCCAGTTCTCAAGCACAGTCCTTTCAGCCTCGTTTTCCTCCCCTTCTAGGAAATGCTCTGATGAGGAATAGATATAGTCGGCGTTCCTGGGCTGAATATAGACGAGCTCCATCAGCTTGTTGAAGCTCATGTGCATCGCAAGCTTCTTCTGGTTCTTGCCTACTTCCTCAAAGGTAATCATCTTCGGCATGAACTTGCGTTCGTATAGGTAATAGTCCTTCTCGTCGTAAGTCCCGCTCTTGGCCAGCCTGAAATAGACCCGTATGTTCTCGTCAGCCATCACGTCCGGCAGAGCTGGAATCTTCTCCTTCATGCGGTCAAGGACAAAGGCGAACTTGGTGTCAATGACCACCTTTCGCTTGTTTTTGAGGGCAGCCCGATAAAATGACATGAAACGGTCAATGTTGGACATGGAAAAGTAGCTGAAAACAATCCCCTTGGAGGATTTTATTATGTCGTCCATCTTGGCCTCCACTTCCGCCTCAGTATAATTGTGCTCCTGCTCGCTGCCCATCCTGGTGCCTTCGATGAGCATGGCGTAGGGCTTGCTTTTGGAGGCTTTTTCAACAAATTCCTTAGTCATGCCACTTTGCGGGCCATGCAGCCGCAAATCCCCTGTGTAGATAAGAGGGCCTTTGCTCGTATGGACTATGAAACCATAAGCGCCAGGAATGGAATGCTCAACGTGGATGGGCTCGATAACAAGGTGCTTTACCTTGATCTTATCTCCTGATTTGAAGAAATTGAGGCTCGTGTGCTCTCCTATATCCACGAATTGCGGATATAGCTTGTGGTATGTCTCAAGGATGCAGTGGGTGCCGTGTCCCATGTAGACCGGGATGGACTCGTCAAGGAAGGAAATATGGTTCACGTGGTCTGAGTGCGAGTGGGATATGAAAACCGCGTCTATGTCGGGCTTTTCGTACTTCAAATCCGTCCTTTCGAGCATGGTTTTGCTGTAAAGCCTCGGTATTTTTGGCACCATCCCGAACTCGAAATAGACCTCCAGACCATGAGCCGCCCTTGGCTGGAGGTAATCAAGGAAGAAATCCTCTCCAAAATCGAAGCTCTGGCCGAAGTCGAGGTAAATTCTGGCATCTTTGTCTTCCAAAAGTATCTTGTTGCCGCCGATTTCGTTCGCACCGCCGTAAAAAGTCAAAGAAACCATAGAAATCACTTCTTCCGTCGTACTACACGGTTAATCAACTCATCCTTTCTTCCTTTGATTTCTATATTGTGATCGTAAAACTTGCCCGAGCAGATGAGCCAAATTGTTTTATCAACTTTGTATGGCGTTTCCTTGACAATCTCCGCCATCCGTCTAATCTTCTTAAATGCAGTATATTGACATCGATCTGGTAAGCACCCAGTTCCCTGTAAGACGTCGATTATATGCTCGTCTGGTTTTGGATACTGCGCATATCCTGCTTCTTTTAGAAAATCGCAGGCGAGGGCAAAACCAAACCCGTCTATTTCCTGCGCCAAAAGGGTTGGAAGCGCATACACAACCAGATCAATCTTGCTGTTAGCGAACGTATCTGCGAAATCATAGAATTCCTTGGCAGAATTAAACTCGGCCATAAAAGCAGCGGATGAAATGGCACCGTTTGCAAACATGCGCCACAAACTTCTCTTCCCAACTTGACTGTCGCTTAAATTTTTTAGCCTTTTCAATCCATCCACTAGGAGTTCACTATCTTTGCCATACTTTTCAAGAACTTTTCTGGGTTCAAAATCCATGAAGAGAGCGTCATACTGGTCAAGATCACCGATAACACGCGGCATCATGTTCCTGTTTATAATAGACGCAACCGCCCCCCAATATACAGCCGCGATGCTCTCATATCTTTTTGCTGAAAAGTATTCCTCCAGTTGTTCATCATTCAACTTTGCCTCAGATTTCATATCTCTAAGCATAGCTGATGCTTCACGATAAACGGATTCCAAGACCTTATCCTCGTCTAACATTGTTCCATTCCCCCTGTGTTGCAGTAAGATTTTATCCGTACCACTCTGAAGCCCGCCCTCTTGGCGCTTTCAGATCCCTCGTCGCTATCCTCGAAAACGACCACTTCGTTTTTCCCCACTCCCAGCTCCTTCAGCCTGTCCAAAGCCAGAAGATACGGTGCCGGGTCGGGTTTTATCTTGGGATAATAGTCCTCAAGGCAAACCGCGAAGGAGGGCTTTCTCGGAAGCAGGCTTATTGTCCTCTCGACCGATTTTTTGTGCGTCCCTGCCACGATTGCATAGGGGCATGAAGTTTGCGCGATGATGCCCACTGTTTCCGGGTTAAGCACGTCCTTGGAGATTTTTCTGGACGAATAGAAGCGGTTCGTATCCACTAGGGTGCCGTCGTGATCAAAAAAGAGGAATTTTGCATCTTTCACTTCGATATCCATGCCATCACTTCTTCCAACCCCATTTCCTAAAAATAATGGGCGAGTCCGTAAGACCCATCAGCTGTTCGAATTTCCCTATGGACATATCCTCGTAGAGCCCGGTTTTCTTGGGAGATGGGCTTCCATATTTCGCAAAGCATGTTTTCAAGCCGACACTGTGCGCGCCCGCAATATCGCGCTCGTAATTATCTCCGACAAACAGCACTTCATCTGGGTTGAGCTTCAGGATCGACAGGGCTTTTTTGAACGGTTTCACCGATGGTTTATGTTCGCCCGTGTCAGAGAAAGTCACAACCGGGTCAAAGTAATGGTCTAAGCCGGCCAAAACGAGCCGCTGCCACGCTTTGTCTCGCGGTGCATCGGTTACTATGCCCAGCTTGAAGTAATGGTTTCGAAGCGCATTAAGGGTCCTGCACACCTTAGCTTGCGGCTTAAGGAGCGAGTATTTCTTCTTCTCATAAGCGATTATCGCCGCCTGCTTTGCGTGCTCGTGCAGGTTTGCGCCAAGTTCATAGCCTGCAAGCAGCTCCTGGAAGGTATTCTGATACTCGATGCCCTTCGAGTCGTATATCTCGTAAATCCGCCCGTATAATTTTCTTTCAGTTTCCTTTACCCCTGCCTGGTGGATGGCTTTGGCTGCGGCAAGTGCGCTCTCCCGCTTGAAGCCCGAGAAGTCGAGCAGGGTGTTGTCAAGGTCAAACAGAATCGCTTTTAGCATGCAAATCTCCCACTTCTATCTTTCTTAGGCATCGCGTGCATATAATGATTATGAGCGGTTCAAACCGGCTGCGGCTTACGACGTTGAAAGCCCCACAGCCGCACTTTTTGCAGGCGAACTTGCCTATGGGCAGGATTGGCCTTCTGAGCAGGCACTTTCCCCGTTTTCCCTTGGTTGCTACTTTTATGCTAAACATCCGCATACCCTTCAAAAACCAAACAATTTTTTCAATTTCCGATATCGCTGCATTTCCCTAGTGCCGCCGAATTTTGCGCCGCATTTATTGCAGCCAAGAGCTGGGTCATCGTCTGTTGTGCAGTCCCCGCCAAACAGTATTTCTCCTTTCTTCGCAGCATCCGCCGCTACTGCGGTTGGATTGCCATAAACGACAAATAGTAGCCTGCCCTGTTCGCATTTCGGGCATTTGCCGCCAAGTTCCAGTTTTCTGTCCATGTCCATCACTTATTATCTTATGTATATAGTTTTTTCATTAACAATTAAATACTTATGCCGACACTACACTTTTATATGTTTCCGGAGCAACCGTCTATCGTGGGAGACTCGACGTTAATAGCCACGTTCTATTCTTTCGAGCCGTTCGTGGCGGCTGCGCACGCCTATTCGCCAGGCAAGATAGTGCTTGTCATAGGCAAGGACTCGAAAAAGGACATCGAAAGGCACCTTGAGAAGGTCCACGAGCTTTACGGCAAGGTGGCTGATATTAAGGAGGTCGAGGTGGACGCCTCGGACATCTTCGCGGTTGCCAAGAAGACGGTGGAGCTTCTGGAGAAGAGCAACCGGGCGATAGTGAACGTGTCCGGCGGCTGGAAGCTTATGGCGCAAGGTGTCCTTTATGGCTGCTACGCCAGGCCGGAGCTTGTGGAGAAGATAGTCTGCAACGAATTGCCCGACATAAATCGCCTAGTGGAGCTGCCAAAGCTCACTTTCGGTCTTTCACAGCCAAAGAAGGAGCTTCTTGAGGAGATAGAGAAGCGGAACGGCAAGCCGATAGCGGAAATAGCCGAAAAGCTGGGAAAAACGCCCGGAATGCTCTACCAACACCTGAAGGAGCTGAAGGAAGCCGGTTATGTGGATGAGAAATTCGAGATAACGCTGGCTGGAAGAATAGCAGTATTATGAGGTGAAATTATGTCGAAAAGCGGGAAATGCGCGAAGTGCGGGCGAAGTACGCAATTGTACAAGCAATGTGGCGACTGCGGGAGCATGTTCTGCTCAAGCTGTGGCAGTGGCGGCTCGTGCAAGAACTGCAGCGGCTATCGCATGAAGAGCATCTGAAGCTCGGGTTAAGTGATAGGTGTGGCTGCGCCAAACTTATTCTTATGGCTCTTCGGGGAAAACCCCAAGGAGAACGAGTTGACTCAGTGCCTCACTTACCTGTTTGCGGCGGATGCAGATCTTCTCAATCGCTTCCTTGCCCGGTCGACTGGGTTTGTACTGGAAAAGCCGGAAATTTCTACTCAGTACGCGATAGACGAGGGGCAGCCCGATGTGCATGTGGAAGACAAAGGCAAGAAAGTCAAGATATTCGTTGAAGTGAAGGCAGGTGCGGATGAAACAATCAATGAGAACGGGGAAAGGCAGCTGGAAAGGTATTCATCCCATCTGGCAAAATTCAGGAAAGCCAACCCTGGATGGAAAACCAGCCTTGTTCTTCTCACTGATAGGCGTTTTGATAGCCTGCCTGAAGACTGTGGGGAGGTACTTTGGTACGATGTTTACAGTATCTTGAAGGGAGAGGGCGGATTGGGGGCGGAATTTGCCCATTATTTGGAGGTGATTGGCATGGCTGAAGAGCAACCTGAGTTCGGAGGCATCACGCAGGAAAAGGTAAACACGCTTATGACTTACAACAAGCTGCTTGAGGAGATGAAAGATCTCATGTACACGCTCGAATCCAAGCTGGAAGGCAAGGCAAAGGTTAAGCGAAACTTCAGGGTGACCTCTTATGGCGCAAGCCTCCTTCGGATTACGAGCAAATACGGGAATGCTTTTGCAGAGCTATACTTGGGCGGGGCGGATAAGACGATTGACAAATTGGCTAATACTGAAAAGGGCAAGCCTTACCTAAATATAGCATTCAGCGTAGACAAGCAGAAAGGCGATGCCATCGCAGAACTGAAAAGGCGCGGCTTCTTTCCTTGCAGCGGATATCTGCAGAAGCCGTTCATCATACCGACAAGCGAGAACAAGACAGAACAGACAAATAGGATTCTTAAGATAATTGACGAGAACATAGTGAATTTATAAGTGAAGTTGAGGGTATGGACAAGAAATTCGAGATAACGCTGGCGGGAAAGATGGCGCTATTGTGGGGGTGTAACGATGTCTGAATTATACTGTGTACGCGCGAACTTTGGACAATACTCCGAGCATTTTGTCAAAGGCGGATACGTTGCGCTGGGCTGGCTCGAACACGATGACCTCTCAAAAATAAAAAATCGTGATGAGCTAGAAGTGCTGTATCGCAAGGACAAACCTAACGATACGAGTCCTTACGTGGTTGGCCAGCAAGTCGGTCAAATTGCGAGATTCCTGCTTGAAATGAGGCCTGGCGATTATGTCATAACTCCCTCCGCCGAGCTTGAATATCTGTATTATGGCGTCATAAAAGACGTACCATACGCTTACGTTGTTCCGACCGACGGCTGTCCGTATAGGCACAGGAGGATGGTTGATTGGAGCAAAATGAAGCTTCAACGAAATCAATTCCCAGTCCCGTTCCAAAACACCATTCGCTCGTCACTTACAATATTTTCGATTTCGGACAAGAATAGCTTCTTTGACATCATAGGAAAGAAAAACTTGGCTTCTGTCGAGGAGATACGGGTACATGAAACCGCCAGTGACGCTGTCCTAAAGCGCATCTTGGAGTTGGACGCCACCGAATTCGAAATTTTGGTAACTCGACTGCTCTCCGCCTTGGGGTTCGAATCTACGCACACTGGAAAACCAGGGGATGGCGGAGTGGATGCCCGCGGCGAATTGAACCTTTATGGCATGGCAAAAATCAAGCTATATGTTCAGGCAAAGAGATACCATCCTGGAAGCAAAATCAGCGCTAAAACAGTAAAAGAGCTTAGGCAAAGCATCCCGTCAGACGGTCAAGGTGCGTTCATAACAACAGCGGAATTCCACAAAGACGCCCTTCAAACAGCGATTGAGCCGGGCTTTCCTCGGATAGGAACAATCGATGGAAAACAGCTGGTTGATATCTTGTCTGAAAAATGGGAAGAACTGGAGCTGCCGGAGGAAATAGGGAAAAAGCTTAACCTGAAAAGGGGATTAATAGTCGAGTGAAGGGAGATTTCATGGATTCCGGTGTCGAAAATTCAAAATTGGCGGTACAGAAACTGGTGGATAAGTACAACCAAGTAGTCGCTAGCGGGCGCATCAAAGAATACAAAGAGGAAAACACCAAGAAGGATTTCATAACCCCTCTTTTCAGGGCGCTTGGTTGGGATATGGAAAACGACAATTCGCCCAACGAAGTCACAAACGAGGATCAGATATCCAAGGGCCGGGTGGATTACGCTTTCCGTTATAACGGGGTACCGAAATTCTTTCTAGAAGCCAAGGCACTTAACAAAGGACTGGACGAGACAAAGGATGCTGGGCAGGCCATCAGCTACGCCTGGTACAAAAGCACGAACTGGGCGGTCCTCACCGACTTCAAAACACTGATCGTCTACAATGCCGAGGTCAAAAACATAGCCGAGGCGGAATTCATCCGTTTTGACTGCAGCAACTACATTAGCCAGTTCCAGAAGCTCTGGTGGCTGTCCAAATCGGCTTTCCAGGAGGGGTCGCTTGACAAGGAAGCCACCGATTGGGGTAAAAAACGCAGAAAAACCAAGGTTGGTGAACAACTGCTAACCGAGCTTATGGACTACCGACAGCTGCTTTCCAAAAATATTGTCAAGAACAACGCTGGGAAAAACCTTAGCGAAGCCGAATTGGACGAAGCAGTACAAAAAATAATCGACCGTCTGATTTTCATAAGAACAACTGAGGACAGGGAAATTGACCCAAAGAACCTGCTCTCAATGGCACGCGAATTTGAAGCTGGGAAAAAGGGCAAGTTTAGGGACAATCTCAACACCCTTTACCGAATCTACGATAGGAATTACAACAGCAAACTATTCACATTTGATCCTAATAACACAGATAGCAGGCATCTTTGCGAAACACTGGAAATTGACAATGAAACGCTTGTTGAGGTCATAAACGGGCTTTACAAAAGCAAGGATGGAATGAAGGAATATGACTTCTCGGCCATAGACGCTGATGTTCTCGGCAACATATATGAGCAATATCTCGGGCACATACTACGTAAAACTGACAAGCGGGCGAAGGTCGAGATGAAGGAAGCTCACCGCCACGAGCAAGGTATTTACTATACACCGACATACATTGTGGATTATATTGTGCGGAACACTCTTGGCGAAATGCTGAAGGGCAAAAAACCGGAAGATGCCGACGAGCTCCATGTCCTTGACATGGCTTGTGGCTCTGGTTCATTCCTCCTCAAATCATTTGATGTTCTGAATGAATACTACAAGATATCTGACAAGAATTACTGCCAGACAAATCTTGAGGTAGAGAATGAAGCTGCCAAGATAACGCGCAAGACCAAGATACTGAAGAACAATATTTACGGGGTGGATTTAGACCCGAAGGCAGTAGAGATCGCTCAGCTCAACCTTTTGCTTAAAGCTGCCGAAACCAAGCACAGGCTGCCTGACCTGCGAGAGAACATCAAGTGCGGAAACTCGCTTATAGACCAGTCTCTGTCGGAGAATGCACATGCTTTTGACTGGAAAAAAGAGTTTGCTACGATACTAAACAACGGCGGTTTTGATGTGATTATCGGAAACCCACCTTATGTCCGGCAGGAGGAGCTGACCGAAATTAAACCTTATCTTGAATCGAATTATGAAGTTTATCAGGGTACTGCAGACCTTTTTGTCTATTTCTTTGAGCGCGAGCTGAAAATGCTAAAAGAGAGCGGTTATTTTGGAATGATTGTTTCCAACAAGTGGCTCAAGGCAGGCTACGGAGCGCCCCTCCGCAAATTCCTGAGCAAGTACTGGATTGAGCAGTTCGTAGACTTCGGTGATCTACAGGTGTTTGAGGGCGCAACTACTTATCCGTGTATCATAATAATCCGAAAAATCATCAAGCCAAATCCAAAAATCAAGGTTTGCCTATCCAAAACACTGCAATTCGACAGCTTGGAGAATTATATAGAAAAGGAAAGTTTTGTATTTGACCAGAAAAACCTGATTGAAGGCGGCTGGAACTTTAAGAACATCGAAACAACCAAAATATTGGAAAAAATCAAGCAAAAAACAGTGCCGCTAAAGGAATATATTGACGAAGATGTTTATCGTGGAATTCTGACTGGACACAGCGAAGCATTTATACTCGATGAACAGACGAAAGATCAACTTGTCAAAGAAGATAAAAAATCTTTAGAAATTATCAAACCTTTTCTTAAAGGAAATGAAGTTAGGAGGTACGGGGTCGATTACAAAAATAAATATCTGATTCTGACTAAGATCGGTGTGGACATCAAACGCTATCCAGCTATTTTAGATTGGTTGTCTAAGTTCAAATCTGAGCTTGAAGAAAGATGGGACAAGGGCAATTATTGGTACGAACTCCGTGCTTGTGCATTTTACGAACTTTTTGAAAAACCAAAACTAGTTTATGGAAAAATAACTACGAGCCCAAGATTTACTATAGATACACATGGCTACCTTGTTAATGACTCCAACTTTTTCATCCCAAGCGCAGACAAAAAACTTCTTGCTATTCTTAACTCAAAGCTTGGCTGGTTCCTTACGGCAAATGTCTGCACAGAAATTCGAGGCGGGTATCAGCTTATCTGGAAATATTTTGGAAATGTGCCGATAATAAAAGAAAAATCCCCCGAACTGGAAAAGCTTGCCGACAGGATGCTTAGTCTGAATGAGCGACTTATATCTCTGAGAGAGAAGCAAACTGAAGAGAGTGCTAAACTCAAAAAGGAAATCGCCGAAACTGACGCTAAAATCAACCAGCTTGTCTACGACCTTTATGAGCTAAGCACTGATGAAAGAAAGATAATCGAATCCGCGATATGGGGTCCTTAAATGCCATTTGTACCCGCCCCCGGCTCCTCTCGAGCAGAAATAGAAAAGATTTTTGATAAGAAGTTGGAGACTCTGCGGATGCCAAGTTTCAATCATCATCAAACAGACACTTTAAATGCGAACTATTTCTCAATATCTCCCGAAGAACTCAAAAAAATTATTGACGATGCAGGTGCCAAAATCAAAAACGAGAAGAATTGGCTGGAATTTAAAAAGACGTCTAATAGCATAGAGCCTAGACAGATTGCTGCGCTGTTAAATTCATACGGCGGGATGATAATAATAGGTATAGATGAAAGAGCGGAAGATCCACTGGTTGGAATAAGTACAGAGTTTTCATCCAAATCTTTGTTTAATAATATTGATGTTGCTCTAAAAAAATATGAGAACGACATTAATTGCGAGCACTATGTTGATATTGACACGATACCGCATCGAGATAAGCAGTATGGAATTGTCCGAATTAAACCATTAAAGACAAGATTTGTTATTTTTGATGGCAAAATTTATTATGGTCGTAATATTAGTGGAGAATCCATCTATTTGAAGAACTATCGCGAATTAACTGAATTCATCCTCAAAAGACTTCAGAATCGAACGGACGTTATAGACTACTTGGAATTGTTGTCTAGTATTTTGAGTCAGTATGAAATAGTTTCACTTTGGAGCGCGGCACTGCAAACACACAAGACTGTTACGAAGAAGGAAATGACTATGCTGGCACAAGCCCTGTACCCTCGTTTCCAAGAGCTATTAAGTGCAGGAATTCTTCCAAGACCAATAAATCTTGCTGAGTATGAGCGATTACGAAAGAAATTAGCCCCAATCCTGTATCTAAATGAACCTCTTCGCAAACAAGAGACAATGCTTTACGGATGGTTACAAGACTTCGACAGCATTGTTGGAAATGAAATAATTGTTTCTACTAACCTAGGAACTTTTGTCAAAAGATTACATGCATTTAAAACAAGTCGTTCAGTTGGTTTTTTGGCGATGCTGAGTGATGCGCCTACTGCAATCCAAGAGCTGAAAGGATATTTTGCTCCTTACGCGTAATTTAAGCCTTATTTCCTAGGAAATGAGGTGTCTGTGAGCTCTAATTTATAACTCCTTGTCAGCACAAGCTTTGCGGTGCTGGGAATGATAGAGGGAATATTTGCAAAAGAAGAGGCATTCTCGCCAGACTACTTTCCAGCCGAGCTTTTGCACAGAGAAAAAGAAATCACTGAGATAGTTGAGGCCATAAAGCCACTTTTGGAGAACAGGCAGCCCGAAAATCTATTTATTCACGGCGATTCAGGCACTGGGAAAACTGCCTGTGTAAAACAAGTGCTCAAGGGGCTTGGTGAGCACACTTCCAAAGTGAAAGCGGTTTATGTCAATTGCTGGCACGATTCAACAAGGATGGCGGTTTTCTCGCTTATCGCCAATGCGCTTGAGGAGATGATGCCTAGGCGGGGGCTTGCCAGGGACGAGGTTTATGACAGGGTACTTGAAATAATGGAAAAGGAGGGCATCAGGGTGCTTCTGGTGCTTGATGAGCTCGATGGTCTCTTCCATCACAATGAAGAGAAGCTGCTTTATGACCTTGGCAGGGTAGGCAAGGGGAAGCCGTTCTTTGGCGTAATCTCGGTTTCGAACAACCATTCACTTCTCATCAACAAGGATATGCGGATAAGGAGTTCCATCCGGCTTGCCGATCTCGAATTCAAGCAATACAACAAGGCGCAGATGGCGGACATCCTGGCCGAAAGGGCAAAAATAGGCCTCTTGCCTTCTGCGTGGGACAAGCAGATAATCGAGGCTTGCGCTGAAAGAGCCATCGCAAGGGACAGTAACGTAAGGATAGGCTTGGAAATCCTTTGGCGGGCAGCAAAACGCGCCGAAAAAGCCAACAGGAAAAAGATAACCCTGGAGGATGTGAAGGTCGCTGAGGAAAAAAGCACCTACGACAAGCCAGTGGACAAGCTTGAGCATAGTTTCGAGTTCAGGTCAGCGAGCCTGAGTGATGAGGAGCGGCTCGTGCTCGAAATACTCAAAACGGGCGAAAAGAACTCGACCCAGCTTTACCTTGCCTTCCATAGGAAGCTCAACCGGACGAAAAGGCAAATCAGGAATTATGTCAAGGAGCTGGAAGTGAAAAAGTTGGTGTCCGTTGAAGTCGCCAAAGGGGTTAATCCACTGCTCAATACGAAGAAAATCAAACTTAATCTTGGAGGTGCTAGCTGATGAAAGGGGACAATTTTCTGTCAAAAAACGCGGTGCGGCTTTTCCTGCGCAGGAAGGAGATGCGGGTTTCTTCCGAGCTTCTTCCTAGCCTTGAGGAAAAAGTGAAGGGAATCCTTGAGGCGGCGGTTGAGCGAGCAAGCAAGAACGGGAGAAGCACAGTTATGCCTCAAGACTTGTAGCTCTCTACGCCTGCCTCTACGCCTGTTTTGTTAGTGCGCTATTCCGGCTTCCACTCGTAGCAAAATCTACGCCTGTTTCTACGCCTAAATGCGCGTTCTGGTTGCCATATACGCTTGATTCTAGCGTTTCGCCTTCTGAGAATATTTGCGTGCCAGCTCAGCTGCAGTGTCCATTATCTCCGCCCTCGTAATCGTCCTTCCGAATTTTTCGTATTTGTATCTGATTGACCTATCGGTGACAAAGATTATCGTTTCGCCAAAATCCTTCTTCAACCTATTTATGCGCTCGGCAAATTCTTCTGGGGCAGCAGCCAGATTTTCTCCAGTTTCAACTTCGATACACACTTTGTTCTTGGCAGCCGTGATGACTACATCTGGTTCTTTTGTCGCGTTTACTTCAACTTTCATGCCGCGCTGCTTCAATTCGTTTGCGATTACCCAGCAGAAAAGCGCGTGCCCAGGTGTTTCCCTGCCCTGTGTTTTGACAAGGTAATACGCAGCTCCGCCCGTTGCACCGATCATCTCCTTGTGAAGCACGTAGCCCTCCTTCCGAAGCGCGTCCGCCTGCTTTTCACTTATCTCGCTCAGCCTGTAATAGCCCTTCTTCAAGTCAATCTTGATTTCCTCTCTGGCATATTCGCTCTCCTTTTCCTCAGTTATTTTCTTCGCCTCGTTTGGGTCTGTCGTTATCAGCGCGTGGATGAGGGGCGGAGCCACGGTGAAGAAGCGGTAATGTCCTTCCTCAGTTATCAGTATGCCGTGCCCCTTGTTCGCCCGAAGCAGGAAGTCCTTCTCGCTGTCGTTGAGCTTGAGTGCGTTAGAGACAAGCTCCAAATTGCTCGGGTTCTGGCGCAGGAGTATCTTGGTGGAAGTGGTGTTCAGGATGCTTTTCCCGCCATCGCTTCGCAGCAAATCCTCTATTTCCTGCGTTATGAACCCTATTGAGGCGTTGTACTTGCGAGAGGTCTTGATGAACTCGAGTATATAGTTCTCCGCCTCGCGGCTGCGTAGGAGCGACCAGCCTTCGTCTATTAGCACTACCTTGGGCTTGCTGTCCTTCCTTATCTCGCGTGCCACAAGGTCGAGTACTACGAACATCATCAGCTTCTTCACCGGCGCGGGGAGGCGCGAAAGGTCGAAGTCCACGAACCCACTCCCCAGGTTTATCTTGGTC
>Ga0265297_10003419_pt1 | contig 28708 bp, 34 predicted proteins | sample Munlanlwell13791_FD_192502 | JGI IMG/M metagenome (GOLD analysis project Ga0265297, IMG submission 192502) | Leachate microbial communities from a municipal landfill in Southern Ontario, Canada - Leachate well 137-91 | ecosystem: Engineered > Solid waste > Landfill > Unclassified | place...
TGACAAAAACCGTCATGAGCAGTATGAACCTTTCGATATTAACGCCCGCGACGCTGTTATTAAACTTTTGGTGATTCATACCAACGAAGAAGAGATCATTGCCCAAGAGGTCCAAAAAGTCTTGGGGCAATATGAATGAAAGAGATATACCGATGAATACTAATGCAAAAGAAACAAAGCCCTTGTCACTATCTTTGGAGTTTTCTCACCTGATTTCCGATATTTCAAAAAAAGAGATGGAGTTTTTTGCAGATAACAATATTGAAATTCTTCATGATTTTCGAGTTAATATTCGAAAACTGCGTACATGGTTACAAATATTTGGTATGGCAGGTTATTGCGTCAAAAAAATCCAAAAACATTTAGTGCGTTGCCATTTGATAGGAGATGAACTCAGGAACTTCGATGTTCTGCTTCATTGGATGAAAAAAAACAGTTCATTGATCTCATCCGAATCTATTCAGACCGTTAAATATAAAAGAAAAAAACTCAAAAAACTCTTTATTAAAGAACTCATTAATCAAAATGTTATTCAAAAACTTAGAATTTTAGGACGTGATTTTTTACCACAGCTTGCCGGAATAGAGAAGAATGATTTCCAGCCATACACGAAACGCTATATTGATGAAAAGAATCAAAAGGTCTATCAACTCCTTCCTAATGCTGCAGATGATTTAAACCAGCTTCACGAAATACGCAAACTGCTCAAAAAAGTACGCTATGCTCTTCATTTAATGTCTATTATAGATGCACAGAAGATTGATACTCTAAGAGAATTTCAGGATATTCTTGGTTATATCAATGATCGTCGAGTCTGGATTGATCTTCTCCAATCGAAGCTTAGCATGATCAAAGAAGCTCCTGCTCTTGAAAAGAGCTTTCAAGAAGAGATCCATGAGAAATTAAATGAATTCAGAGCCTATATTGCATCCAAAGATCAAAAAAATGCAAAAATTAGTTCTTAAAAAACCATCTTCACTCTAAAATAAACTCGTATAAGTTATACTTCCCTATGGAATCTACTAAAGAACAGCTTATCAGCGATATTCAAAATCTTCTCAACCGTTATGACGGATTAAAACCCACAACAATCAATCCGGATCTTTTGCAATTTATGGACAAAGCTACCCTTTTGCAAATCATTAGTTCCTTGTTGAAACAGCAAGAAAATACCAATGAAAACAATATAGAATGGCTGCAGCAATTTAAAACGATATAATCTACTTTTTTAAAGTTGTTAATAACTGTTTTTGAATATAATACCACTGTAAAAGTACAATGACATTTTTTAACATGTTATTGAAACCCCATTAAGGAGCCTTATTTATGTCTAGTATTGACTTGATCCAACTTACAGAACAAACGAAAAAACTCACAGCGATGGTTGTAGAAGATGAAGTGGTTGCCAATGACCTTTTGAGTTCTACATTTAAAAACTTTTTTGCAGAAGTAACATCTGCTTATAATGGTGCAGAAGCATTGCGTATGTACGAAAAAATCAATCCGGATATCGTCTTTGTTGACATTATTATGCCAGAAATTGACGGTATCGAGCTTTCTCGTCGTATCCGTGCGATTAACCCGTCTCAAATCATTATCGTTATTTCCGCAAGTAATGATATTCAAAAGATTTCTGAATCCATCGAAGTCGGTGTAAACAGCTTTATCCAAAAGCCTATTGACACCAAAAAAATTCTTGAAATGCTTCATAACATTGTTTCTCTTATCTCTAAGCGTAAAAAAATTGAAACCAAAACATTTTCAATCTCCTTGCCATTAGATGTATATGAGTTGGTAGATGACAATGCAAAAGCAGAGAGTATTTCTAAAAATGCAGTTATCATTCGTGCCTTGCGTTCGTTTTATAACAGCTAATTCTTCACTTTATTCTCTTTAGTTGTAGATCATAATGGGTTTCCATTATGATTTAGCTTTTTTTCAGCTTTTTATCACTATAATTTCGGCTCAGGAATACATTCCTACAAAAGTGGCTCCATCATCTAATGGTTAGGATTTCAGATTTTCATTCTGGTCATAGGGGTTCAAATCCCCTTGGAGTCACCACTTCTTCTCACTAAAATCAATCCATTTTAAACTCTTTTCTGCTAAAATTCCATCCATACTTTATCCTAGGAACTTTGAATGCTTCGTTTCGCCCCTAGCCCTACTGGAGATATGCATATTGGCAATCTTCGAGTCGCTTTATTTAACTATATTATGTCCAAAAAACGCAATGAACCCCTTTTGGTTCGTATCGAAGATACCGATAAAGAGCGTAATGTCCCCGGAAAAGAGGATGAGATACTCGCCATTCTCGCTCTGTTTAAAATTGAGCACCAAGAACATCAGCTTCAGAGTAATAATCTTCGCTTTCATCGCGCTATGGCGCTTCAGCTTTTACACGATAAAAAAGCGTTTAATTGTTTTTGTACCCCAGAGACACTTGAAGAAAAACGTGAAGCATCCAAAGAGAATAAAATCGCGTATCGTTATGATGGTGCCTGTGAAAATCTCCATGCAGACGAAGTTATTGACAATCCTCTCCCCTTTACGATTCGAATTAAAAAGCCGTTAAGTCCAATCACAGTTCGTGACATCATTAAGGGAGAATCAACTTTCGCCCCCAGCGATATTGACAGCTTTATCATCATGCGTGCCGATAAATACCCCACCTATAATTTTGCGTGTGCCGTCGATGATATGCTCTCGGATGTTTCACTTATCATCCGTGGCGAAGATCATCTCAGCAATACGCCCAAGCAAATTGCCATCCAAAAAGCCCTTGGATACGACAGAACCATAGAATACGCTCATCTACCTATCATTTTAGGCAATGAGGGTAAAAAAATGTCGAAGCGTGATGATGCTTCAAGCGTTAAGTGGCTCCTCGAAGAGGGCTTTTTACCGGAAGCGATTACCAATTATCTTATTTTAATGGGGAATAAAACACCGCATGAAATTTTTTCACTCGAAGACGCCATTAAATGGTTTGATTTGGAGACAATTTCCAAATCTCCTGCTTATTTTGATATTGATAAACTCAAATTTATTAACCGTGAACATTTAAAAGGTCTTGATCCCAAGGAACTTTCACGTTATGTAGGGTTTGCAGATGAAGAGATTGGACGTCTAGCGAAACTCTTTTTAGATGAAGTAAGTACTCTCAAAGAGTTACGGGAAAAGGTTGGCGCCATTTTTGCTCCAAAAATTGTTCCTGACGAATACAAAGAAGGTTTTGAAATTTTACGCGATTTAACCATCAAAGCCCCCCATTTTGATGATTATGAATCGTTTAAGAACTATTTGATGAGTAATTCAGAGTTAAAAGGAAAAGCCCTATTTAAACCTCTTAGAATTTTGATTGGCGGGGCAGAACACGGTCCTGAACTCAATGATCTTTATATGCATCTCAAAAATTATCTTAAAGAGGTTGTCAAATGATGGGTAATATTGTCTCCGGTTTGGGCGGGATTGTCCACTCTTTACTTACGGTATATATTTGGATTGTTATTATTGGCGCCCTCCTCTCGTGGGTACGCCCTGACCCTTATAATCCGATTGTTCAGGTCATCTATCGTTTAACAGAGCCTGCCTATCGTTTGGTGCGTCGTATTATGCCAACGGTATTTAATGGATTGGATTTGGCACCCCTGATTCTTATCATAGCACTGCAAGTTATGGATGTAATATTGGTTAATATCATAAATGCGATGGTTGCAGGGTGAAGCGTTCTCTCCTGTTAAGTCTCCTCCTTGTTACTGCAAGCTGGGGGATTACGCTCACTGAAATCAACGATAAACCCGCATCTCGCCAAAAGAATTTTTTAATTTGGCAATTTTTGCATCAGGACATTAATGCTTCTCAAGCCAGTGAAGCATTTTATCAAGTGGAGAACGTCAACGACCGTTTTTTATACGATTATTCAGCAAAAACCGATGAAGCAGAAATCAAATACACAACCGATTGTCTGCAAAAAAAAGCGTGCGATCTTCCCTTTATCGAACAAGATGACTGCTTGATGCTCGCGCTGACACCGGCTAAGGCAACGGCGCTAAAAGGTGAAGAGCGTGAAGTAATCTATAAACGTTTAAATAATCGTTTTGGCAATACACAGTGGCTTTTGGCACTGAATCAAGAGAGTTTTTACACTTCCGTTGATAATCTTCAAAATGAAACAATACTTTTCCGTCTTGCAGGAGCCCAGTACCGTTACGACCATTTTAACCATCCTTTATCCCCCGAAGTACTTGGCGCACTCACACAAAGCCCTTCTTTTTCGCACATTGTCTTCTTGAGCGTAACCGATCCAAAAATGGATCAGCTACAACAATCGCTTTCTTCAGTTACTGTGGCTAATTATGATCCGCAAACGGATTTCTTTTTGGCTATGAATGCGCTCAAATATGGTAACATGATCAATGCGCTGGAGCATCTTAAGGCGGCAAAAGGGCGTTATTATGCTCCTATTGACAAAGACAAGTGCCTTTTTTGGCTCTATAAAATCACCAATGACAGTACATACCTACAAGAACTATCTCGAAGTTTGGATATTAATATGTATGTACTTTATGCACGTGAAATTCTTGATTTACCAACAGACAATTATTTTACAGCCCTCCCCACAACCAACAATCCCAACAGTGTCACAGGGATAGATCCCTTTGAGTGGAGAGAGTTTTCTCAGGAGATTATGGCTTCCAAACCTGAAACAATTGTCAATCTTATTGATCGTTGTGATGGTGAAGAGTCTGTAGCTATCCAAGGATATATCCTTGAACGTACTTACGAGCCTTATATCCACAATTTCACCATGGCATACGATCACTATATGACATCTCTTACCAATGATGAAAAAGCACTTATGTATGCACTAATGCGTCAAGAAACACGCTTTATCCCTGGATTGATTTCACGATCCTTTGCCCTTGGACTGATGCAGATTATGCCCTTCAATGTTGACACAATCAGCAAGGTGCATCCTCTCAAACCAACCCATTATTTTGATATGCTCAAACCTGAGTACAGCATTGCCTACTCCATTTCTCACCTAAAACATTTGACGGATAAATATTACAATCCCATTTTGGTTGCGTATGGATATAACGCAGGTTTTGGTTCTACAAAGCGACTTCTGACAGACGGAAGCGGTCGATTTTTACCGGGACCGTATGAGCCTTTTTTAAGTATGGAGCTTATGGGAAATGATGAGAATAGAGAGTATGGTAAAAAAGTACTCGCCAATTATGTCATGTATAAAAAGATACTAGGAGAGGAAGTAAAAATCACTTCCCTTTTTGATAACTTAGTGCAACCCGGCCTGTCTGATTATTTTCGAGCAGAAGCGTTAAGGCCCCTTCTGGTACAGAGTCAAATCGAATAAAATAATATTTGTTCCAGTTGTTCTGCACCGGTATCAATGCGCGTCTTGGATCGCTCTCTTTGAGCTCTTCGAGGAGGGTTGCTTTTTTCCCATTAAGGGTTAACGCATATCCATGTGTCTCTAAATCCCATTTTTTGACATCACGGCTGTCCCGTTCAAAATAAACTGCGCCGACAAAATATTCTCCATCTTTGTACGTTTGGGGATAAATCGGATTGAGATAGACAGCAGAAATCAGCGCTTTCGTCTCCAATGAAGTTACAATAGCCCCCGTCCGTAATTGCTCAACGGCACGTTCATGCGCTTCATCCATTTTAAAAAGATCAAATGTCCCTTTTTGGGCACACCCGCTAAAACCTAATAATGCAATCACTGCTATGCTTAAAAATCTCATATTACTTCCTCAATGGTGTTCTTCTTCGCCATCTTAACAAAATTTCAATGATAGTTGACTATAATATGCCTATATAACTATGAGGCTTATTTTTGAAAAAACGTTTAGCGGTTGCATTTACCGGTCCTTCGAACAGTGGCAAGACAACATTGATTTTAAAAGTAGCACGTAAATTAATCCATGAGCATGGCTTAGACGTTGCCATTATCAAAAATGATCCAAAAGATAAAGCGCAATTTGATGTTCCCGGAAAAGACAGCTATAAATTCAGCGATACAGGTGCTGAAGTGGTAGTAACCTCTCCTACTCGTACCACTTATTTTTCACAACGGCATAAAGAACTGGATGAAATTGTTGCCATGTTTGCGGACTTTGATGTGTTGTTGGTTGAGGGACTTAAAAATCTTCCACTGCCTCGTATCAGTATTTTTAGAACCGTAATTGATACGGATTATTTTCCCTTTATGAATGCATTGGCTATTGATGAATCGATCAATATTGGGGATTATTCGTTACCAAGTACAGTCGATGTGCTTGATCTCAACGACACAGACAACGTTATCGAATGGATATTAAACAACGCAAAGGGTCTTGAATGAAAGAAATTTTAGAAGCAATTGAACGTAGCGCTATTCGCATTAAGCGGGCGATTGATGTCAAAGATATTGGTTATTCCCAAGAACAAAACAGCTCGGGTGAAACACAATTACAGTTGGATATTCAAAGCGATCTAATTATCGAAGAAGAGCTTAGTCACGTATCCTCCGTACATACGATTGCCAGTGAAGAAAAAGAGCTTCCCATGCGTTTGAACGAATCTGGTCGCTATTTTATCGCCTTTGATCCTCTCGATGGTTCATCGCTTGTGGATGTCAATCTCAGCGTTGGCTCGATTTTTGGAATCTACGACGGTGAATTTATCGGGAGCAAGCTGGTAGCTTCATGTTACGTTGTCTATGGTCCACGCGTAGAGCTTGTATTTGCGCATGAAGGAAAAGTCAAACTATATCTTCTTCAAGAAGGTGAATTTGAATACGTCAAAGAGATTCATTTGAGTGAAAAAGGTAAAATCAATGCTCCCGGTGGGACGCAACAGTTTTGGGCACCGTATCACAAGGTTATGATCGATTCCTTTTTTGCTCAAGGATACCGTTTGCGCTATTCGGGTGGAATGGTCCCTGACTTGCACCAAATTCTCCTCAAAGGGGGCGGATTGTTTAGCTATCCGGGTGCTGCCGATAAACCTGAGGGGAAATTGCGTCAATTGTTTGAAGTCTTCCCTTTCGCATTAATATTTGAAATGGCTGGCGGAGAAGCAGTCGATGGAAAAATACGTGTTCTTGACAAAGCAACGGCGCATGTTCACGATACATCACCCTGCTTTTTTGGATCAAAACATGAAATTGCGGTAGTTTTGGACGTTTATGGACGAAACTAACACTCTCTACGAAGGCAAGCTCGATGATGCCAAGCAGTCGCTTGTCGAGTGCCAAATATCCAAAGCGGTAGAGAGCTGTCTAAATTGCCCCCAGCTCATCGGATGTCCTATACGAACACAATATGTACGTGCGGTATATGAGAGTATGTCCAAAGGTGAAATCGGCGGATTTGACTTTTGATTAATTTAAACGCCAAAGGAATACATCCCTTTGGCTACGCTCGCCGCTAAGGCACTAAAGCTTGCCTCATTAGAGGCAGAAAATAAAGAAGAAGAGAGTGAAATGAAAAATTATATTACAACCCCTATTTATTACGTCAACGGTGAAGCCCATATCGGTCATGCCTACACAACTTTTATCGCCGATACACTTGCTCGTCATTCACGCCTTTTGGGCAATGAAACCTATTTTTTAACCGGAACCGATGAACACGGTCAAAAAATCGAAGAAGCCGCAAAAAAATTAAATAAGCCTACGCAACAATTTGCCGATGAGATCAGTGCCACCTTTAAAAATTTATGGGACAGCTTTGATATTAGTTATGATCAATTTATCCGCACTACCGATGAGAACCATAAACACGGAGTTCAAGCAGCTTTTCTTAAAATGGTAGAAAAAGGGGATATTTATAAAGATTTTTATGAGGGAAATTACTGCGTAAGCTGTGAAACCTTCTTCCCTGAATCGCAACTCATGGACGGCGGATGTTGTCCGGACTGCGGACGTGCGACCACCATTCTCAAAGAAGAGAGCTACTTCTTCAGACTTTCAAAATACGAACAGCCATTGTTAGACTATTATGAAGCGCACAGTGATTTTATCCTCCCAAAATCACGCAAAAATGAAGTGATTAGCTTCGTCAAGGGGGGGTTGCATGATCTTTCAGTAACCCGTACGAGTTTTAACTGGGGCGTTCATCTCCCCGAATCTCTCAATGACCCTAAGCATGTTATGTACGTTTGGCTGGATGCTTTGATGAATTATGTTACCGCACTGGGGTATGGCAACGGTGAAGAAAATATGGATTTTTGGCCTGCCACAACCCAGCTTGTAGGAAAAGATATCTTGCGTTTTCATGCGATTTACTGGCCGGCGTTTTTGATGAGCTTGGATTTACCGCTTCCAAAACATATCGGCGCTCACGGTTGGTGGACGCGTGATGGGGAAAAAATGTCCAAATCCAAAGGAAACGTTGTTGACCCCATCGAAGTGGCAAAACACTATGGCGTTGAAAATTTCCGCTATTTTATGATGAGAGAAGTCCCTTTTGGACAAGACGGTGATTTTTCACAACGCGCCCTTATTGACCGTATGAATTCGGATCTTAGCAATGATTTGGGTAATCTTCTTAATCGTGTCATCGGAATGTCTGAAAAATATTCTGATTTTTTGATTGATAGTGTAGATGTTTTGAAATACCATTCCAAAGAGATAGACGATGCCCATACGGTTATCAATACTCTCGAAGAGTACATGAAAGATTTACAGCTTCACCGTTATCTCGAAGAGCTTTGGAAGATTTTTACCATCGGCAACAAAGCGATTGAAGAGCATGCGCCATGGGTAAAAATCAAAGAAGGTCGCACAGACGAAGCCCTTGCTACGGTTGCACTGGTTGCAAATTTATTGGCCAAGGCATCCGTAATGCTGCATTCTATTATGCCTCATACCACGGCTACGGTTGCGGATACACTAGGATTTGAAATCAATACGTCCAGCTATACGGATTTGATTCTCAACAAATCCCTTCTAAAAGCCTTCACGATTAAAAAAATCCCCCCTCTCTTCCCTCGTGTCGATGAGCCATTGATGGATGAAGCGCCCAAGGCAATGATGCAAGAAATTCCTGTGGCAGTTGTTACGACTAAAACAGAGGAGAAAAAAGAGAGTACCGTTCCAACAGAAGGGCTGATAACCATCGATCAATTTTTCCAAACATCGTTAAAAATCGGTACCGTTATTGAAGCCCAAGAAGTACCAAAAAGTTCGAAGCTTCTTCGTCTTCAAGTGGATCTCGGGGAAGAGGTGCCGCGTCAGATTGTAGCCGGTATTCGCGAATACTACAGTGCCGAATCCCTCGTAGGGACACAAGTGTGTGTTGTTGCCAACCTAAAACCTGCCAAGCTTATGGGATTACTCTCTGAGGGGATGTTGCTTGCGGCGAAGGATGCGGATGGACTCTCTCTTATCCGTCCCGAAAAACCACGTGCTATTGGAAGCTCTATTGGATGAGACTTGAAAATATCCTCGCATTGACCAAAGGGACGCTGCACAGCAATCCCAATATCAGTCTTTTTGAAACCATCGCTTTTGAGGTTTCCAAAGTAAAACGAGGATCACTTTTTGTCGCTTATACCCCAGCAGATATTCCTGAAGCTCTGAGTTGCGGTGCGTATGGGATACTCTTTGACAAACCAACCCAAATGGGTGATTCTGAAGTTGCCTGGATTAAAGTCGAAAAAATTGATGACGCGCTGAAGCGGTTATTACGTTTTTATTTACTCGAAAAAGAGCTCCAAGTGTATGCATGTGACCCCATTACCTTGCATCTTGCCCATTCTGTTTCAACGCCCGGCAATTTCTGCTCTGTAGAGGGATCAATGGGTCAGGTATGGGAAAAACTATGGCCATTGGAAAAAAAATCCATCGTACTCTATTCCCCTGCTCTTACCGATCCTGAAATATTTATTGAAACCAATCAGCTTATCCGTGCGCAAGAGACAACCATTACCATCATTGAGCAAACGTTGTTTGAAACTTCCTTTATTCATCAGGATACGTTTTATGAGCGTCAGATGCTCTCACCGTTTTTTATCCCCTATCTTGAACATCTTCTCTTTTTTTATACTTTTATGCGGATACCCTTTCAGCTCAAAAGCTTTAGTAAAATGGGTCATTTCAGCCCCGTATTCACAAATAGACGTCTAGAAATAAAAGAATTTGGAAGCAGTGACCGAGTGGTAATATTTGAACCGCTTCTTGAACTTATCGATGAACAGATTGATTTTTTGCGGGAACAGGCATCGTGGTCGAGAATACTCTATATTTTGCCCGAGGCAATGAAATCCAGCCTTACTATCGGGATTGAAAATATTTTGTTTTACGGATATCCGGAAGAGATTTTAACGTTGCTTCAAACCAATCCCTTTCACTTTGCCCTTATTGCAGGAGCAGATAAAAGTATTCTAAATCCCGCCCGCTCATCCATGCGTCAACTGGAACTTGATTTTTAACCTATCCTAATACCTTTTAATTCACTGCGCAGTTTCTTTTCCTCTTCTAAAACGCTCCGTACCAAAGCATGAAACTCTTTTGAGTGGTTCATGTGCTGTAAATGTGCCAATTCATGAACGATTATATAATCAATATGTTCATAAGAAAGCTGCATCATAAGGGTATTAAAAGTTACCACACCTAAACTGTTACAACTCCCCCATCGACGTCGCAGCCGTTTATAATGTATCTCGCTTGGGTGTAAATTCATCTTTTTGGCATAATGGTTTATGCGTGAAGGAAGGGTTAAAATTGCTTCATTTTTATAAAATTGATGGTAATATTTTTCAATATTAAGGCTATTTTCGTCTTTTTTTAGCTTTTTTTGTAAAAACTCAAATTGTTCCAACTTTGCTATCTCACCGCGAAAGAGGATAGTAACTCCCAAAATATGAGAGCGAGAAGAGCGTTCATGCAGTATTGTAAGTTTCGAATTAATCCATGATTCTTTTTCTTTTAGCAGGTTTCGAATCCGTTTCAACTCTTTAAGCGGTGTACGTACCCGAACTTCACCCTCCTGCGTAATCGTGATGTACGTATTACGATTACGAGGTGCAAAAAGGATATTTACCTCGGAGGTTAATGCATTAAAAATATTCGATGGGATCATTGACACCTGCTTGTTCAAACCCGCGAAGACGTAAGCGACAGCTATCGCACACACCACATCCTTTATCTTCATTTTGATAGCAACTCCACGTCAAATGCAAAGGAACATCGAGTTTGAGTGCCTCGTTAACAATTTGAGATTTTTGTAAATGAACCAATGGCATTTCGATAGTGATGCTTGTCGTCTCTTTCGTCCCTAAATTGGCAGTGTGTTGAAATGACTGTATGAAAGTGTCACGGCAATCGGGATATCCGCTGCTGTCCTCTTCTACTACACCGATCGCGATAACCTCACACCCCTCTTTTTCGGCAATAGCCGTTGCAATGCTCAAAAAGATACCGTTGCGAAAAGGGACATAGGTGACAGGAACCCCCTCTTCTACTCCGGTAGTGGGAACATCAATACTATGATCGGTCAACGCCGAAGCTCCGATGGTTTTGAAAAAATCAAGATCAATCTCATATTTCTCATTAACACCCAAATCATTACAAATTGCTCGATATGATTCAAGCTCCTTATTGACCGTACGTTGTCCGTAATTGAAATGAAGAGCCACGATCTTATAGCCGCGTGAACGCATGATATAGGCGACAAGAGTCGAATCCATCCCACCGCTCATAATACAAAGTGCTTTTTTAGTCATAAGATTCCCTTTGATGAGATTGTACCAAGGGGAGGCTTATGCTACAATGCGTTTATGATAGATTTAGATAACCGAACCGAGAAAATTTATAATTTCACTCTATTGGAGCAAATAGCCGATGCGCTTAGTGTCCGTGAAATTGAGCTTATTCTCACCGATGATGATGAAATAGCCCAAATCAACCGTGAATTTCGAGGCATTGACAAAGCCACTGATGTACTTAGTTTTCCAAGTGATCCGTTTCCTAATGCACCGCTTGGGAGTATCATTATCAGTGTAGATAAAGTCCAAAGTGTTGCAGAAGAGCTTGGGCATACGCCAAATGATGAGATGACCTTGCTCTTTATCCACGGAATACTCCATTTGCTCGGATACGATCATGAAGTCGATGAGGGAGAAATGCGCGAACGGGAAAGAGAGCTTGTAAAAGAGTTTAATTTACCGTTGAGCTTGATTGTTCGGACGCAGGGATAATCTTTTGTGGCTGACCCAATTTGACGTAGCCTAACTCCAGTAATTTATTATAAATACCCGAAACAATTGCCCCTGCAGCCTCTCCGCCGTGTCCGCCATGCTCAATTAATACCGTTACAATAAACTGTGGATTATCAGCGGGTCCGTAGGTGGTAAACCATGCATGTGAGCGTTTTAAGTACTCCATACTTTTCTCATCCAAACGATTTTTGACATTTTGTCCAATCCCTGACGTCTGTGCCGTACCTGTTTTTCCTGCAATCGGAAAACGGCTGGATATATGTGCCCGAGCGGTTCCTCCCTTGTCATTACAAACGGATTTCATTGCATTTTGAATAAGCGGTAAATTTCTTTTTTCCAGTGGGGTTAGAACGTCTTTGAATTTAGGTTTATAGAAACGCGATCCTATTTTGTAAGCAATATGAGGAACCGGCAGCTTCCCTGTTGCCATCAATGCTGTGTATTGCGCTATTTGAATAGGAGTGGTCAAAACATCCCCTTGACCAATAGCAGTATTGAGGGTTTCACCACGATACCACGGTTGTTTAAACTTCTCTTTTTTCCATTCTCTGCTTGGAACCGTTCCGATAAATTCATTAGGAAGATCAATCGATGTTTTAACACCTAACCCCATTCTCATCAATCCAGAACTCATCTGCTCTATCCCTAAATTGAGACTCCCTTTATAAAAATAATCATCACAGCTTTGAGTAATCGCCTTATGGATCGTAACATCTCCATGTCCGTGTTGATTCCAGCAACGAAAGGAGCGATTCCCCAAACGAAACGATCCCGTACATTTCACACCAAAATTTTCATTCATAACGCGAGAACTAACATAAAGAAGTCCAAGTCCCGTTTTGATCGTTGAACCGGGCGGATACAATCCATTTATAATTTTATTGGTAAAAGGGGCATCAACGCTATTGATAAGATAGTTCCATTGTGCCGAACTAACCCCCTCAACGAATCCATTAAGATCATACTCAGGATAACTACCAGCGGCATAAAGAGCACCATTTGTATCCATGACGACTATGGCTCCGACATTACCTTTGAAAGCCTCGGCAATATACTGTTGAAGGCGCATATCGATATTGAGTACAAGGTTGCGATTCTCTTTTGTTGCACTGCGTCCTAACTCTTCAATTTCAACATTGTGGGCATTAACCTTGATCCGACGCTCTCCTGCTTCCCCTTGAAGATACGTGTTGTAATATTTCTCAATCCCGGTTTTCCCAACATGTCCCAACAGTTGTAATAATGCATTATTTTCAATCTCTCTTTGGTTCGCCTTTGCCACATACCCAATAAGATGGGATGCAGTTTTCCCATAAGGGTACAGTCGTTTAGGGGAAGGTGATATTTTAATCGTCTCACGCAAATTCATCAAAGCATACAGAGGAATCATTGTTTCATGGGGGATAAATTCAACAACATCAATAAAGTTATGATTGTAGTAGGAATCTTCTTGCTTGTATGCTTTGGCAATTTTTTTCGTATCAAGTGTGGGAATCATAGAGAGCAGATACGCGATTTCTTGCTTCAAGAGATGGTCATCATCACCTTTGGTTAGATGCGGAGCGAGTGAAATTTTAAACCCTAGTTCATTAATTGCGATAGGTTCGAGGTTACGGTCCAAAATCTCTCCGCGAACCGGTGGTGAAAGCTCTGCTTTAATACTGTTGTTTTGGGAAAGCATTTCATAATGTTCATTGGATTGAATGGCCAAATCATACACACGAACAATCAGTGAAATCCAAGCAAGTATAAAAAAAGTTATTAATAATTTAATTTTCATCAAAGTATCGCTATCAAAGCAAATTCTATTGCCATATAGAAAAAAGTATGCCAGTCAAATGCAGGAGGAGCAAGGAGAAAAATACCATCTATCATCGTTATAAATACCCAAAAAAGAAGATAGCTTGAAGCAACAAAAAGCGCTTTAATGCAGAGTTTACATCGCATTGTCTGCTCAAGATAAGGAAGCACATAGTGGCTCAAAAGTATAAAGAAAAGAATCGAACTTCCAAACCAATACCCTTTTTCTGCTTCAATCATTAAAAGCATCATTGAAAAAACAATGAGAGAATACAAATCATGACGTGCCAATGATCGATAGAATAAATAACCCATCAGAGCTAACATCGGAGGCAAAAAAAGATAAATACTGCTAAGCGCACTGTAAATACCAAAAGCAACAATCCAAAAAAGGTTGCTTAGAGCGTTTTGATAAGTGAAACTTCGTTGCATATCGGAAAATGTTTGCATTTAATGCAGTCGGCCCAAATCTTATGTTCGGGAATGCTCTCTTTTGGAATTTCTACAAATCCAAGACGTTCAAAAAATGTACGTTGATAGGTGAGGGCCAAAACATCACGCAGTCCCAGTTCCCTTCCCTCGTCGCATACTTTGGCTATTAATGCACTTCCAATATTTTGTCCGCGATATTCTTGATCGATAATCATAGAACGAACTTCCGCAAGATTAGGGGAATGGATATGCAAAGCACAAAATCCAACCAGTTTTTCTCCATCCATGGCCAGAGTATAAGAACGTATATTCGTAGCTATTTCATCATCACTGCGATGCAAAATAACACCACTGCGAATTTCTGGCTCTACGAGACGCTGCATTGCCGCAATGTCGGAGAGAGATGCTTTTTTGTACGTTATCACGCACTCTCCCCTTTTAGCATTCCATAAAGGACGGATACAATTTTATCAACTCCCTTACGCTTGCTGTTAGAGATCATCAATGCATCCGGAAACCGTTTTTTGAGTACGGAAAGCTCTTTTTGATTAAGTTTATCAATCTTTGTGTAAACTTGCAAAACATACTGATCTTCAGTACAAATTTCACTCAAATATTGGGATACCGAGGCATCGATTTCCAAATCGGGATGACGGCAATCAATAAGATGTACGAATACACGTATTTGTTTTCGTTCTGAAATAAAGTTTGTCAGATTGCTTTCCCAATCACTTTTTAAACTTTTCGCCACCTTGGCATATCCAAATCCTGGAAGATCGACCAATATAGCATTGACCTTTCCCCCCGATTCACGATCCATAAAAATAACGTCAAAATAGTTTATAAGACGTGTTTTACCTGGTGTAGACGACACTTTTGCAAGTGATTTTCTCTGGGTCAGTGTATTAAGAAGTGAACTTTTCCCCGTATTGGAACGTGCCATAAAAGCAATTTCATTTTGGAATTCATTCTCAGGAGCCAAGCGGATAGTAGGTGCCGAGGTAAGAAAGGCTGATTCAATAATTTCTATCATTTTTTGGTACTTTTTTGATTTGTATTTTTTTCTTCCAAGGTGAAAATCATCACAACAGGGTCACCCCCTGCACTATCAGCACTTGCATTCCCCTGCTTGGTATTCACGACTACCTTATCCCCTTTTACCCGACGATAATCATCAATACGGATAAGATCTACCTTTTGATAAAATTGATATTCGCTTTCATTGGGCATATAAATTGCCTTTTGTGCCACTCCACGGTATTTTTCACCCAATTCCGTCACGATGTAAAAAGAGACGCTCCCCTCAGCTATATATTTAACAGGATTGCGCGAAGCATCCGTATAAATGGTTACTTTTGTGGCATTAAGCTCATCGAGTCCTTTGGTTATTTTGACGTTTCCCGTAAAGATAGAGACCCCTTTAGGCTGATCTCCTTTAAAATTGTCGGAGATTACTTTTAGTTCTTGGGCACCAAGCGTTAATGTCAAAAGCGTTGCAAAGAGTGTTAATTGTTTCATCATATTATGGTTCCTAATTTAATTGATAACTGGCTCGTATTTGATCCGCTGAAACGGTATCCAGATTCAAATTGTAGTAAAGATGCGTTCCTTGAATACTATTTTCATTTTTTGTAATGGTAAACGCCCCATCCGTCGTTATCAACGATCGGTTTTGGTCATACACCGCTTCATTGGAGTGAAACTGAAGTCCATCTGAACGCACATAATGAACTTTTCCCTCAAGCGAGACGATATCATCCTTATAAAGAGCATTATTGGCACGAATGGATTCCAATAAAGCTTTTTCATTATTAGTAAATTTTGCGGAACGTACTTCATAGCGATCTGAAAATCGTTTTCCATGATCCCCTTCAAAAAAATGGTCTATTTTAGTAGGGGAAATCTCATAAATTACAAATTTATCGAGCTCAAAGAGCGGAACTTCTTTTACTGCCAATTGATCCTGTTCTATCGGCTTAAAGTAACCAAACATCCCCCCTAAAAGAACCAAGATGAGAAGAAAAAAAATATTAATGGACATTTAAATCCAAAAACTCAAGAAACGTGCTTCATCGCCGTTTTCTTTTATCACTTTTTCAATCATTTCACGAACACAAGCATCTCCGCCGCACCGCTCTAAAACGTGGGTAATAGGTTTAAGATAATGTGATCCATCCTGCGGAGTGAATCCTTTTCCTACCCATTGTAAAAGGCGATAATCGTTCAAATCATCGCCAATTGCCGCAACCTCTTCTGGCAAAATGCCCAGTGTTGCACACAGTTCTTGTGCAACGCCAAGCTTATCCTTCACCCCTTGATAGAGGTGAGGAATATCCAATTCCCGTGCACGATGGGTAACGATTGCGGAATCTCGACCTGTAATGATCGCGGTTATGTACCCCATTTTCGCCAGCAGTTTAATCGCAAAACCATCTCTAACGTTAAAGTTTTTAAGCTCAACCCCTTCTGCTGTATAGGTTATTTTTCCATCACTCAGACACCCATCAACATCAAGAATCAACAATCGAATCACAAAACACCCTTCGTACTTGGAACACCAGCTCTCTCATTTTTAGTCAGTGCGCGACGCAAAGCAACCGCAAAAGCTTTAAATGCTGCTTCAATAATATGGTGCTTATTGCTTCCGCGCTGTTGGATGATATGGGCAGTGATGCCGGCATTGAATACTACCGCACGAAAAAACTCTTCAGTAAGTTCTGTATCAAACTGCCCCACTTTTCCCTTAAGATCTAGCTCACAGAGTAAAAAAGGACGATTGCTGAGATCAAGGTCACACCCCACACTGGCTTCATCCATAACGATAACCGCATTTCCAAATCGCTCTATACTTTGTACTGGATAGATAGCATCTCGTAAGGCTTGACCCAATACAATACCGATATCTTCAACACTGTGGTGATCATCGATGTGCGTGTCACCGGTACAGGTAATGGTTAAATCCATCCATGCATGTTTTGCGAAACTTTCCAACATATGGTCTAAAAAACCAACGCCCGTAGCAATCGTGCTTTTACCTTCTCCCTCTAGGTTGAGCGAGAGACGAATATCGGTTTCTTTGGTTTTACGTTCTTTTTGAATCATCTCATTCCCTTGTGATAAACTGCCCGTTAAAATAGCCTTTTGCTATAAAATCACGTGCTTCCGCTTCACTTCTAAACCCACGCAACCAAATACGGAATAATTTATCGTTATTATACTGTGAATCTTTGATGATTGCAGAGTATCCCTGAAAACTCGCGTATTTTTTTTGGGTTTCAACTGCCCCGTTGATGTTTGCAAATGCCCCTATCTGAACAGCAAACGATGTTAATACTTCGTGCCGAGGTCCTGCGGCCATTGCCGTATAATCAATCGATCTCAATCCTGTTGGTTCAAACCCTAATACGTCCAAACGAACGTCTGAACTCCCTTTGCCAACCAGATCAATCTCTTTGGCTGCAGCAAATGAGAGATCGATTATCCGACTTTCAACAAAGGGACCCCGATCATTAATGCGAACAACCGTTGCACGGTTATTCGCTAAATTGGTCACTCGCACAACGGTATTCATGGGCAAAGTTTTGTGTGCAGCTGTCATTGCATACATATCATACCCTTCCCCGTTTGATGTTGATTTGCCATGAAAATCAGACCCATACCAACTCGCACGTCCGCTTGAAGTGTCTCCAACATTTACAACGGTCGGGTAATACTCTTTGCCCATAACGGTATAAGGGCGCATTGAGGCGACAGCCTCCCCATTTTTCTTTTTTAATCCCGAAGGGGCATTATCCAAAATTTCGGATGGATATTTTTTTGAAGGTTTTGTGCTTTGATAAGGGTAAGCCCCTTTGAACGTAGTACATCCACTGATAATAAGGACAAGGAGAGCTAAAAAAATTCTAATATACAATTTTATTTTCCTCTTTTGTATCTGTTTTTACAGGATTAAATGGATTTTTAATTCTTAGTTGATCGAAGTCGAAATTATACAGTCTAGGGGCTGAAACAGGGATTTTATCCGATACTAGAGGCTCTTTTTTGATAAATGAAGTACTGAGTGGAATTTTGACGATACGATTGGCTTTAAACTCATCACGCTCTCCTATCATATTTTCATCCATAATGGTTGAGCGTTCCACGTTATAGCGTCTTGATAATGAGGAGAGAGTTTCACCTGATTTAAGTTTGTGCATCACAAAATATTTTTGCAGTCCGCGAGGTCGATATTTTTCTTCGAAAAGGGCACGTTTGGCTTCTGGGATATAGACAGGATAAGAATTTTGATTCGGTGGTGTAATACCGCGTTTTAAATGGGTATTTAACAGCTTTAACTTTTGTTTTGGCATTTCCAAAACGGCAGCAATTTTATCAATATCCTCCCCTTCAGGAAGATAAACCGTTGCTATCGGATTTTCAGACGCCACCCCTATCAAATGTTCATACTGTATCTGCTCTAAAAAAACTCGATCACTAGCAAGCAAAGCAAGAGCAATAATACGACGAATATAACGTCTGCTTTCTGGCGGGATATAACCCTTGGTAGGATTGGCAAGGACGCGTAAATCATCGCTGTGTGCCTTACGTATTGCACTGGCTAATTTCCCATCACCGCAATTATAAGCAATAATTGCAAGATACCATTTGCCAAACTGCCGATGCAACTGTGAAAGGTAGCTAATTGCCGCGCGGGTAGATTTAATATGATCACGTCGTTCATCAACATATTGAGTAATAGCCAAACCGTGTATTTTCCCTGTTTCGGGCATAAATTGCCACAATCCACTCGCACCTTTAGAAGAGGTAGCCAGAGTATCAAGCCCCGACTCTGCCAAAACGATAAATAAAAACTCTGCGGGTAAATCCGATTGGGCGATCAACGAGGAGAGCATAGGAATAAAGATATCTGCATTTTCACTCGAATTGGCAAAACCATTTAATGTACAATCCCGTTTTCGCTCCACATACATATCATGAAGAGAAGGATCATTTAAAAAAGAGGCGGGAATATCAAAATGTTTCAATACCTCGGCTTTTTTGGTATCATCAGGGTTAAAAGCAAGAGAGAAAAGAGAAAAAGGGAGAAGAGCGATAAGCAATAAAACGTGCATACAATTCTCCTTTTTTTAAGATAAATTGATACTCATCTGGAACATAATACACTAAGTTATTAAATTTCCAAATAATCGCAAAGCATTAGCCGTCGTCAATGTCTCTATTTCTTTTAAAGGTATATCCAAAATATCTGACATTTTTTGAGCTACCAGTGCTGTGTAGGATGGTTCATTTCGAGATCCTCTGTGAGGATGCGGCGTCAAATAAGGACCATCTGTTTCGATTAAAAGTTTATCGCGAGGAATACGCGGAAGAACATTTACTAATTTTTTGGCATTTGAAAATGTCACCACTCCACCAATTCCAAAATAAAAATTTTCATGCGCAAGACTAAGAAGCTCATCATCTGCATTGTAGCAATGAAGCACTCCCCCAACCTCTCCGGCACCCTCGGAGAGCAATATCATTTTCGAGTCATGACTCGCATCGCGAATGTGTACAATAAGTGGTTTTTTTACCTTTTTCGCCAAACGTATTTGTAGTCGAAAAGCCTCTTCTTGACGCTGTTTTTCAACTGATTTTTCCTCATCACTCCCCTCGAGACGATAATAATCCATCCCGCACTCTCCGATAGCTACGCATTTAGGGTGGGCAGCATAGTGTTCAAAATCCAATCCCTCTAACCCTTCTAAATCATACGGATGGACCCCTATGGCAAAATAGATATTATCATACTTCTCACATAACTCAACGGCTCGTTCCAGTGTTGAGGGGTGTGCACCGGGAATAATAAAACTTTTCACCCCGGCACTCAAAGCACGTTGGATCATCTCCTCAAAATCCTCGCGGTATCGCTCATCATCGAGATGGATATGGGTATCAATAATCATTTGACATATTCCGTTCGAACACGCTCGTACAGCTCTTTTGCAAAACCTTTTGCTTCGCTGCTTACCCCATCACCGCTAATAATTCGGGCAATTTCATCGATTCTTTCTGAATCCTTCAACTCTCGAATACGACTCTCACCCTCTTTGTAAATCAAAAAATGCTGTTCCCCCATAGAAGTCAGCTGCGGCTGATGAGAGATGACAAAAATTTGATACTTGGTTGAGAGATGGCGCAATACTTTTGCAACACTCATCGACTCCTCACCGCTGAGATTGGCATCGATCTCATCAAGCATTAATACTCCGCCTTGTTCCTTCATACATTCTACTTTAAGTGCCAAAAGCGCAAGACGCAGACGATTAAATTCACCGGAGCTCAGCTTTTCAAGCTTCGTACCCTCAAGTCCCAACATTACACGGTCGATTCCCAGTGCTGTATGCTCTATATTTTCAATGCTCAACGTTGCACTGCGCAAATAAAGCATAGAGAGATAATCATTGAGCTTATCACGCGTTATTTCAATTTCATGTTGGCGCTTTTGAGAAAGTTCTTGCGCTAGAGAGGTTAATTCAATTTCAAGTTTACCAATTTGCTGTACCAATTTGCTTTTTGAATACTCTATATTTTGATACGATTCAAGCTCTATGGCTTTTTGCTCTCGATAGTGCAATGCCTCTTCAATACTGCCATAGCGTCGTTTTAATTCAGACAAAAGCTCGATTCTATCCAGTACTGTTTCGATAGATGTCTCGTCAAGCATCTCCAATTTTTCCAATGAATTTTCAAAAATACCTCGTAATTCATTCATAGCATCATCAAAAAAACTACTTTGTGTATCCAAAAGAGCCAGCGCATTGGAGACGTGGTTTTCAAAACGAAAAATATCTTCAGCAGCATGAATTGCCTCTTCGATTTTCTCTTTTTTTGAGAGCTGTTTTTTAATAATATTAAGCTCATCATCTTCTCCGACAATTGGCTTTATAGCATCGATTTTACCTATTTCATACGTTGCAAACTCTTTGAGCTCTGTCAGTTTTTTCTCTTGATCTTCGATTGATTTTAATTCATCGCTAAGAGATTTGTATTCAAGAAACATTTCTTTATGTTTTTTAACATTCGTATGGTGCTGGTTGTCAACAAGTGAAATCCTCTCATCCAATAATCCAATCAACGATGCTGCATCAAAATCAGAGTAATCCTTCAGACTCAAATGACGTAAATATCCCGAACTAATAGATTCCATTGACGATTTTGAAGCACGCTGATTGTTGATAAAATACGATGTTTTTTCTTTTTTGACGTGGCGAAAAATATTGATTGCTTCATTGTCAATTCCGTATTGCTCTTCATCGATTTGCCATGCAACTGACGACTCACATACGCTCGCATCAACACTGTCTAACCCTACGGAAGCAAGGATAGAGCGCATCAAAATAGATTTTCCGCTGCCGCTTGGTCCCGTAAAAACAATTAACCCCGGTTTAAATTCAAGTTCTGCCTCTTTAAAACTGAGAAACTCTTTGAGATAAAATCGTTCAATCACCTATTTCCCCCACCCGAGCTTTTCTTTGAGAACTTCAAAATAGTTAAACTCTTTGCGATGGATGAGATGAGCACTGCCGCTTGCAAGTTTAATGTACACCGTATCACTGTCGGAAATCTCAACCATATCCTGTCCATCTACGATGACGAGAGCACTGGTGTCGGGAGTTTTTATCTCAATTTCATAATGTCCAGGAAGTACAACAGGACGCTGAGTGAGCGAATGAGGACAAATAGGAGTGAGGGCGAAAACGCTCGTGAGGGGGAACAGTACGGGTCCTCCGGCTGAAAGATTGTACGCTGTTGACCCTGTCGGAGTCGAGATAACAACACCATCACCATAATAGGTGTTAAAGGCTTTCCCCTCAACATACGTTTCCAGTCGGATCATTTTAGAGATTGAAGGGCGTGTTAAAACAATATCATTAAAAGCAACGACTTGGCTTACACCGCTTTTAGTCGTGATGGTTGCTTGAAGCATAGCCCGTTCATCAATACGGTATTCACCGATCAGAAGTTTATCAACAAAGGTTTCCAGTTCAGAGAAATCCAAATCCGCTAAAAACCCCAATTTTCCGGCATGAATACCCAAAACGGGAAGCTGAAAATCATACGAACGCCGTACGGCTGATATAAGAGTACCATCCCCCCCTATTGTAACCAAAAAATCACAATTACGGCACATCATTTCAAAAGGCTGTCCCATAACATCAATCATTCCGCCGCTGATATGATCGATGGAAACCTCAATGCCGCGAGATTCAAAAATCCTCTTTGCTTCTAAAAACATCTCTTTAAGCTCTGGAGTTGAAGGGCGTAAAACGATACCGACACGCTTAATATTATCTAATTTCAATTTTATTCTCGTCATTTTTTATTTTTGATAGGGACTTATTATAACGAACTTTTGAAAATTGAAAAATAATGTTGCATATTGCAATATTTTTAATTTCACATGGGAATCAGATGTAAAATACACTAAATAAACTATTTGGGATAAGGAGAGAATTGTGAGCATTAGAAAAGCAACTCCTAAAGACGCTCAACAAGCCGTCCCTTTGCTCATGCAGGCAATGGGTGAATTATCGTATATGTTCAGCGGTACAATGGATGCAGAGGAAACAATAAAAACATTAGAGAATTTTTTTATCGAAGAAACAACACGAACCAGTTATAAAAACAGTATTGTTTACGAAGAAGATAATGCTGTGTGCGCAGTGATGGTATTTTATGGAGGAGATCAACGCGAAAAATTGGATCGTGGTATATTGGACCACCTAAAGAAAACAAATAATCCACTCAATTATCTCGATAGGGAGTGTTTTGACAATGAGTTATATATAGACTCTGTAGCTGTTAATAAAAACTTTCGAAACCGTGGTATTGCAACAAAACTTTTTGATTACGCTGCCCAGGAAGGAAGAAGAGAAGGATTTACTAAAATTGCTCTTCTTGTTGATTCAGACAATATTTCGGCTCAAAAATATTATAAAAATTTAGGTTTCCGCAAAGATATCGATTTAATCGTCAATAATCATCTTTATTATCATCTCTGCAAAGAGTAAAAGTGAAACATTGACCTTATTTAGATAAAATATGAAAAAATCAAATGAGACTTTATGACCTTTAAAATTGATGCAACGTGTGGAAATGCCAGAGCCTGTACTATCACAACCGCTCATTCAACCATACAAACCCCCATTTTTATGCCCGTAGGGACGGTGGGCAGTGTCAAGGCACTCGACATGCACGACATGACGGAGATTTTGAATACACAAATCATCCTTGCCAATACCTATCACACCTATTTACGCCCCGGAGATGAGACAATAGCTGCCTTAGGCGGATTGCACGGCTTTACAACCTATCCTAAAAGTTTTTTGACGGACAGCGGCGGGTTTCAAGCATTTAGTCTCAGTGATATTTCAAAACCGACGGAATCCGGAATCGAATTCAAAAGTCATATTGATGGTTCAAAACACTTTTTTACGCCCGAAAAAGTGATCGACATTCAAAACAATTTAGGCAGTGACATTATGATGATTCTCGATGATCTTGTCGCCCTCCCAGCCACGCAAGAGCGGATCAAAACCTCCATCGAACGAACCACCCAATGGGCGAAGCAGTCGATAGAGTATTTTCGCCATAAACAATCACAGGGGATAGGGGTAGACCAAAACATCTTTGCCATCATTCAAGGGGGGACGGACTTGGCTTTCCGTACCCAATCGGCAAATGAACTGTGCCCAATGGATTATGATGGATTTGCCATCGGAGGTTTGAGTGTCGGAGAGTCCAATAACCTTATGTACGATACCGTTGAGCACACTACACCCCTCATGCCTCACGATAAACCACGCTACTTGATGGGGGTTGGAACACCTGAGGATTTGGTGGAAAATATTGAGCGCGGGGTGGATATGTTCGACTGTGTTATGCCTACGCGAAATGCTCGAAACGGAACCCTCTTCACCACGTATGGGCGCATCAACATTCGAGGAGCAAAATTCAAACTCGACAGTGAGCCCATCGATCCTGCGTGTGATTGCTATACGTGCAAACGTTACAGTCGTGCGTATCTTCACCATCTTTTCAGAGCAAAAGAGCTCACTTTTTTTCGCCTTGCATCCATTCATAATCTTCATTATTATTTATGGCTAGTAGGTCAAGCTCGCGAAGCAATCATTGCGGGTCGATTCAGTGAATTTAAAAAGGATTTTTATGCACGACGCCAAGCTTAAAATGACCCTCGGAGTCAATATCGACCATATCGCCGTATTACGTGAAGCACGTAAGATAAATGATCCTGATCCGCTGATGGCATTGGCCATTTGCGCTCAAAGCGGTGCGGATCAGATCACCATTCACTTGCGTGAAGATCGTCGCCATATCCATGATGAAGATGCACTCCGTATTATCGCTTCATCGACGTTGCCGGTTAACTTGGAATGTGCTATTGATCCTGCCATTATTGAAATCGTTTGCGGATTGAATCCCCACCGTGCGACCTTGGTTCCCGAAAAACGAGCAGAGGTAACGACGGAGGGAGGACTGGATGTTTCAGGACAATTTGATTCAATATTAAAATCTATTACTATACTCAAGAAACATGAAATCGATATTTCTCTCTTTATTGATCCGACCCGTGAAGCAGTAGAACTCTCGGCTGCACTGGGAGCTCAATGGGTAGAATTACATACAGGCAGTTATGCCAACCTCTATGCTATGCGACACAGCTCTCTGCCCCACTCCCATCATGCCATTGAAGATTTACGTCTTAGCCGAAGCGAACTTGATGAGCGGCTTGAGAGTGCTTATGGTGATATTGTAGAAGCAGCAAATTATGCACGCTCTCTAGGACTAAAAGTAGCGGCGGGACATGGACTTAACTACCAAAACGTAACAGCCATCATCAACATCACTACCATCGAAGAGCTCAATATTGGGCAAAGCATTATTGCTCGATCCATTTTTACAGGGCTCTCATCAGCAGTCAAAGATATGAAAAGTCTATGTCAACGCTAAAGCGTATCGCCATAAGTGTTGGTGATCTAAACGGTATTGGCTTTGAAATCATCCTCAAAGCACACGACCGCATCAAAACGCTGTGCAATCCCATGTATTGTATCAATTACACAATGGCACACCAAGCAGCATCTTTACTCAAAAGACAAATTCCAAATGATTTTCAAATGTTCAAAACATCAGGTGAATTCACTATCATCCCCGGTGAAGTCTCTGCATCAAGCGGAAAATACAGCTATGATTCGTTTGTAAATGCAGTTTCGTTAGCACGTTCCGGTGCTGTTGACGCTATTGTAACACTCCCGATCCACAAAGAAGCGTGGATGATGGCAGGAGTTAAGTACGTAGGGCATACCGATGCTTTGCGTGATTTATTAGACTCTGAGGCTATTATGATGCTTGGATGTGAAAAACTGTATGTCGCTCTTTATACGGAGCACATACCTCTTCGCGAAGTCCCTCAGAAGATTACAACCGATCAGATAGTTGATTTTCTCCTTCGGTTGCATTCCAATTTAGAACGAAAACCAATCGCGGTACTGGGGCTCAATCCTCATGCAGGAGATCATGGAGTATTGGGAGATGAAGAACGTTTTATCGAAGCGGCAATCGAACAAGCCAATGCTCATATTGGTGAAAGAATTTTTGAGGGACCCATCGTACCTGACATCGCCTTTACTCCTCGTAGCCGAGAGTATTACAAAACCATCGTTGCAATGTATCACGATCAAGGGCTAGCCCCTCTCAAAGCGCTCTATTTTGACGAAGGGATCAATGTCTCACTTGGACTTCCAATCATCAGAACCTCGGTCGACCATGGAACAGCCTTTGATATTGCCTACCAAAACAAAGCATCAATATTAAGTTATATCAATGCAATTGAAGCGGCAATTTCTTTTACAAATAAGGGTGATACAGATGGTCACTAAAGCTTTTTTAAATGGTTTTGCTTCCCTTTCCCATCCGCATTTTGACATAAAAGCATTTCGTCCCATTTTTATCAAAGCGGCATGGAAAGCGTATACCGATATCGAGCACACTCCCATCTCACAGAGCCGTTTTCAAAATCTCATCGGTCCTCTTTTTGATGCCCTCTTTTTAGAGACAAATCAAAAAATGGAAAATATTCTCCATGAGATCCGCGAGCTTTTAGTCGATCAAAATAGAATTGAGCACTTTTTTTCCGATACCTTTTATATTGTTTTGAACCAGTACATCAAATCGTTTTACGGTAAGATTGGAGGATGGGAGAAAATTGCCCCTTTTGCTTCCGCAATAGAACAGTTTATTGCTTATGTAGCAGAGCGTTCCGACGACGAATCTCTTTTTATCTTCGAAGATGCCCTTATCAATGCTCTCGAAATGTTACGGCAACGTTCACAGAGCATCACAGTACTCAATACCTATTACGGTGTGCCGATCCAATTTCCGGCACATATTATCCATACAGATACCCAAAGCGTTATCCTTCGTGTCCATCCGCTCCAAAAAACCGCCGCCCTTTTGCAAAATGGTATTTATCTTCTCAAAAATACTCACTTTATCCATGATGTCTATGCATCTGTGAAGCCGATAATTTTCAAAGGGGAACACTTTTTGGAGCTTAGTCGCTTTGATCAGCTCAAAACCTCCCTCTTTCACCGGCAAAGCATTCGCGTTCATCCTCTTAAACCGTATGGGCTTACGATTATTCATCCTTCACTTACCTTGCAAACAGATGTCTACGATATCTCAATTGGAGGAATTGCGGTCACCAGCAAAGATTTCTATTCACTTTCACCTTTTGTCGATGTACTTTTATTTTTTCCAACCGAAGTTATGGGACAAATAGGTGAGATGCAAGGTCAGTTAGTTTTCAAATCTGCTTATGAGGGTGGATACAAATACCATTTCAAAATTACTCCTACACTTCAGCAAGAAGCTGAACTAAGCAAATACATTGCAAAACGTGAGCAAGAGATCATCAAAAAACTTCGGGATGAAATCGTTTAAGAGAGACGATTTCGATAATCTTCATACCCAAATTCATGCACCGTGTTGAGCTCACCTTCTTTTGTCCAAATCGCCAATGAAGGGAGCTTAATTCCATTAAATGTCGTATTTTTCACAAAGGTATAATGTATCTGATCTTCAAAAATAATTTTATCCCCGATTTTAAGGGGTTCGTCAAACGAATAATCCCCCATAATATCTCCGGCAAGACACGTATTCCCACCCAGTCGATAGGTATAAGCTTTTTCTCCTGCTTCACCTGAACCACGAATCATGGCGCGATATGGCATTGCAAGAGTATCAGGCATATGCGCCTCGGCAGACGTATCGAGAATGGCGATATCCATCCCATTATGAATGATATCAAGCACCGAAGCAACCAATGACCCCGTCTGCCATCCAACCGCTTCTCCCGGCTCGAGATAGACGATAATATCGTTGTGGCGAGCTTTAAACGCACGAATCACTTCGATAAGACGATCAACATCATAATCACTGCGAGTGATATGATGCCCTCCTCCGAAATTGATGTATTTCATTGTGTCAATATAGTCGCCGAATTTTGTTTCAAATGCTTCCAGTACCCCTTCGAGAGCATCCACATTCTGTTCGCACAGCGCGTGAAAATTGAGTCCATCAAGCTTCGAAACAATTAAAGGATCGAAGTTGGCTCTTGTCGTTCCCAAGCGGCTGTAAAGACCGCAAGGGTTGTACAAATCAACGGGTGAAGAGGAATATTCGGGGTTGACACGAAGAGATACGGAAATATTGGGATTAATTCTTTTCACACGCTCATAATAGCGGTGAAACTGCGCGGGAGAGTTAAACACGATATCATCACTTATCCGGGCAATTTCCTCAATTTCTTCGTCTTTGAATGCAGGCGAGTAGGTATGAACCTCTTTGTTCATCTTTTCACGTGCCAACTTGGCTTCATGCAGTCCGCTAGCTGTACATCCGTGCAAATATTTGGCGACCAGATCAAACGTCGACCACATCGCAAATCCCTTGAGAGCGAGAATAACCTTCGCTCCTGATTCACGTTGGACACGTTCTAAAAGCAGTAGATTCTTTTCTAAAAGAGCCTCTTCGCAAATGTACATAGGGGTATGGGGCAGTTGAGTGAAATCGATACCAGACATCCAAAAATCCTTAATTTTAATGGCGCCATTGTATCACAAAAGGGTATTAAGCAGTCTCGAAACCACCCGTAACCTTGATATGCCATGGTTCAAAT
>Ga0265297_10003420_pt1 | contig 28707 bp, 46 predicted proteins | sample Munlanlwell13791_FD_192502 | JGI IMG/M metagenome (GOLD analysis project Ga0265297, IMG submission 192502) | Leachate microbial communities from a municipal landfill in Southern Ontario, Canada - Leachate well 137-91 | ecosystem: Engineered > Solid waste > Landfill > Unclassified | place...
GGGTGGGGGCGGGTGTTGCCGGGGAGTGCGGGGCATGCGTGGATTCAGGGGCAGTTATATGAGGGGCGAAAGTTAATGTGGGAGGGCGGGAGTGCGGAGGTGTTGGGTCACGAGCAGCAAACGTTCTTGGCGATGGAGGGGGGTCGGTGGCGGATGAGCCCCACGGACACGCTGGTATGGGCGGTGGGATGGGAGGGAGAAGATGGGGGGTTCGGGATTTTAGACTATAAGTTCGTGGAGGATGTCGGGAAGTATGCGGAGGATGCGAGTTGGGCGAATCGCGAGCAGGTGAATTTATATGCGTGGGGGCGTCAGGCGAAGTGGTATGCGCTGGTGTATGTGAGCAAGTTGAACTATTTAGAGATGATCGTGCATCGATATGAGACAAATGAGGGGCAGGCGCGGGCGAGCGTGAAGCGGATGCAATGGGCGGATGCGTGGGTGGCGGGGGAGCGGCCAAGCGAGCGCTGGTTAGGGTTAGCGACGGGGCGCTGGGATAAGTCGTATGGGAAGAACGGGTATCGCTATATATGTGAGCCCAATAAGAAGGGGACGTATGCGGGGTGTCCCAATCGGGCGTATTGTTTGGGGCAGATGGCGAGGGCGTATGGGGTGAGCGAGATATGGGCGACGTGGGCGGAGTTCGATGCGTGGGCGTCGAAGGCGAGGGTGCGAGACACACCGGAGGCGGCGGAGAAGGCGATGCGAGATGCGGGGGTGTGGGGAGTATGAAGATCGTGATTGATAATCGCTATCCGTGGGAAAAAGCGATTTTGGTTTGTGAGGAGTGCTATTGGGCGGAGCAAATGGAGATACGGGCGATTTTTGGGATTCGGGATGATTTAAGTGAGGGGCAATTTCGAGAGGATGATGAGCAGATGCAAGGGATTCGTCGGGCGTTGGGGGCACATCATCAACAATTCTTGACGGATGCCGAGCGAGATCAGAGGCTTCGGGAGAGAAAGGAGAAGCCGGTGAAGGGGCTTTTCTTATAGTTTATAAAGAGGAGGGCTCTTTTGAGAGACGATGAAAGAGGGGTTTCTTCGATCACAATTTATCAGTTTTGATTCCCAGATCGATACGCTTAAGGCTTCGATCGAATCGATTGAGCAGGATCTTTCCCGTCTTGTGACCCTCCAAGCCCAAAAGAAAGATGCGGTGGCTTCTTTGGAGGGCGAAAAAGATGCCCTCTACGAGATGTTTATTCATGAGAATTGTGTGAATTGTAAATGGTTTCGAGATAACGGATTCTATGAGCCCAAGTGTCTCAATGCGGCGATCTTAGGGCCGCCTCTCTTTGAACATCGATATGATTATATGTATTTGTCGCATATGTTTCAAAAATTGGTGATAGACCTGCTCTTAGAATATTGTCCGTATTGTGACGTGAGTGAAGAGCGAATTATGTTATAAAAAAGGGGTTATTCCCAATAAAGGAACGGGTTCTTATATTCCGGATAGGCTTCTTCGAGCCACGCTTCGGCCGTTATGCGAGCAAGAGTTCTCGAAACATCCCCATTGTGAAAAGGCCGAAAAGTACGTAGGATGATATCAGCGTCTTTTATAACATAATAATGATGAATGGCACGGGTACGTTCTTCATAAGACATATCGATATAAAGCGGGTTGGGGGTGTCATAATTTTCATTCAAAAATTCATCCGTGTGTTCTTCAATCGTGAATCGAGGTTTGGGCGATAAAAAGGCGTCACGGTCGTAAAAGGCGGCTTTGTAAAAATAGAGGGCTCGAATACGTCCGTGGTGGTCTTTGATTTGGTTCCACATGGAATGCGAGGTAGGGGTTACTGTCCATCCTTGGGGTGGAGTGGCGGTATAAAAGAGGTCGTCATAATCTTTGAGATTCGTCCAGCCCCACGATTCATAAATTTCTTTGGATGTGAGAGTAACCTTAGAGAACGATTGCTCTTTTTTAGGCAGTAAAGCCAATGAGGTCACAAGTTCTTGGCCACGAGCTTCTTGGCGTTCGATAAAAGAAGAGGGATCTTTTCCAATGAGCCCAGCGAGGAGAAATGCGTGGACATCGAGAGATGGGTCATTTTTCATAATGATCATTATTTTAAAAGAAAAAAGAGTATTTAAATATTTAGAGATGGTCTTCTACTGCGCGAGCGCCGAGGTAACACCAGAGAAGGATTGAAAATATTAAAGCAGATGTGAGTATTCATGAGAGATTGTTCAACATGTCTGCGAGATCGTATGATTCTATAATATAGAAGAGACATCGTAATATATATAAACCTTTTCACGATTGTAGTGATATGGCTCCTAAAATATCTATTGATTCCACATTTCTCTTGGAACCGCGATATGCGTTTCTACGCGATCAGGCCCAGAAGAAGGCGTTTTGCGGGGAATATGAATGTGCGTATTGTGGGCAGAGAGGCGAGACGCTAGAGTTGGTCTTTGATGACGTGAGAAAAAGAGACTTCGTAGTGGTCGTATGTATGAAATGCACGGATAACCCCTATGCAAGTTTCAATAAGGATGTTCGCCGTGTGATGACAGATATTTCGTTATGAAAAAGGTTAAATAGGGTTTTTTTCTTAAGAAGGGTATGGCTAAAACTATGCGAGAACAAAGAGTAACGATTGATGCGAGCGCCGTAGGGATCGGGACGAGTGAAACATCGGTGAAGGAGTGGTGTTTCATTATGAATATGCTCTCGAGAGCCGTATGGCATATGGCGGATGACTATGACGCGAGTGACTTCAAAATCACGATCGCCAGGGTGATCAAGTGACCTTTGACATTCCGATGAATGCATGTGCGTGGATCGCGTTGCAAAAAGGGGCGGAGGTTCCGATGACGCTCTGTTTTACGGAAATCGATTTTGAGGGGGCGACACCGCAACTACAAGTGATGCTTCTGGTATCCCTTGCCTTTTGTGCGTCCCAAAGGTCATGTGATCGTTGTCCGTGTCGTGGCGATGTTGATCTTATCCACGACTATGCTCAATTAGTGTCCATTATTGAGCATCAGAGATGCGAGACGTATGTCGGGGATGTGTTGTTATAGGGGTTTAAATAGGGGGAGAGCGTGAAAGAAGATATGGGGAAAAAGAAGTTTCAAACGTGCGTGGGCTGCGAGTTAGAACGCCAAGATCGGGCGGTGTATTGTCGCTGTAAGATATGCTCGCGGAACCCCAACGCGTCGGTCGACCCTAAATGTCGGGCGACGGGCACCGATATACGCGATCGCTACCAGCCACGTCGCAAGATGTTTTCCACGGGGAAGTTCCTATAGCCAATGCGAGGTGAAGGATGAGATGACATGGAAGGTCGTATTGTCGCCCCCGTTGTGTCCGTTTCGTGAGACAGGCGAGGAGGAGTTTTGGTGTGCATTTTCCGAATATGCATGTAGTGAATCGAATTGTATCTTTAAGCCGCAAGAGCCGCCACAATGGCCGTCAAAGCAAATATCGAAAAATCCGTAAGTTGTTTTTTTAGTTTGTTTTTAGAAAAAGGGAAAAAATTAAGGGTCGACGGTGTCTTCGGGCTCGAGGAAGTCATCGATTTCGGTTTGGCGAGCACCGGCTGCGATGAATTGGGGGGGCGTGATGGAGTAATGACCGCCCAGTTGCCAATGCTCGGGCACGTCGTGGGTGAGATATTTGATGGTGGATTTGTCTCGCTTAAAGGAGAGTTTGAGGGAATATTCGCCTCGTTCGTCGGCTTGGCTGGCGATTTCCATGCCATAAAGCAGATAATTAAGTTGGGTACCGCTGGCGACCATAATGATCAATGGGATAAAGGGGGGGGAAGTATTTAAAGGTGAGGGGGCGGCGTGAGGGAGGGTTTAAATGGGGAAAAGGTGGTCTAAAGGATATGAAACAAGTGAAAAAAGAGGAAAAAACGGTCATGGAACAAGTGACGAAAATAATGACCGTGGAAGAGTGGCATTGCGATAAATGTAACATCGCCTTGCAACTTACGAATCCGATCGTTCATATTACGATTGATGATTATCGCTGCCACATATGCGGGCAAGGGGAATATTGTCATAAATGTATGACCATGCTTGAATTGCCTTCTGATGCGGATGATTGGATGGGCGTTTATTTCAACATATGCCCTTCGTGTACAGATAAATATGAAGATGAGATTATGAAAATTCAAGGCATCCAAGAGCGAGTAGAATCTTTGACCGAAAGGCTTGAGGATGAGCGAGCAGCCTTTTTAAAGAAAATGGGCTGGGAATATGATCAATATAATGGTTGCACCAAATTACGACGGATTGAGGATGAAAAACAATGATATGGTTTACGAGCGATTGGCATTTAGACCACGAGAATATCATCACATACAGTAATCGCCCCTTTGCGAATGTGCGAGAGCAGGAGGCAGCGATCGTGGCGAACTTTTTCAAATGCGTGCGAGAGGGCGACACGGTGTATCATTTGGGCGATATCGCCTTTGATGAGGAAGCCGTGGATCGCTTCGCGACACGTTTTATGCGGATGTATCACGGAAGTGTGCAATTTCATTATATCGTGGGCAACCACGAGAAGCGGGCGATGGCGGCGATACGCCACATGGCGACCAGCGTGAGCGATATGAAGACGATTAAGTGGGGCAAGCATTCGATTACGCTGTGCCATTTTTTGATGAGCAGTTTTCCTCGATCGCATTACAATGCGTGGCAAATCTTTGGGCATCACCACGGGGTCGTGCCCACCGAGCATTTAGGGAAGCGGATGAATGTGTGTGTGGAATTACATGACTATAAACCCGTGTCGATTGAAGACGTGCGATTGTGGATGAACCAGCAACCCAATAATTGGGATTATTTGAGCAAGACGGGCCAAGAGGGAGAGAATAGAAAATGAGTGTTCTTAGAATGGTTGAATCGTGGTATCGCCAAAAGGGCATTCTAATAAAATATATCTGGGGGCAGATGCTTTTTCAAAAAGTGTATAAGAAAGGGGATTCCCTTTCCGAGTTTCAAAAAAATATTCAAACCCATAACCCCAACCCGTGTAGCCCTCGGAGCCACCACCATACGAATCTTTTCATCGCCTATCAACCGATAAGGCGTCTCGATCAAAAGCGGTTTTTATTAAATAAGACGTTTTTAGCGTCAATGAGAGTGACTGTCGTTGGGATTGATTATTTAATTCAATGCCCATTGCCCGAAGCGACGCCCAGTAACACTTTTGAACGAAAATTACAAGAGATATGTCATAAAGAGGGATATAATGCGTGCGGTTACTTTCGGAATATCCCCTTTTCGACATGGTTTGAATCTCGTTGGGAGAGGGGGGAAGACGAAGAGGTGATTTTGCAGAAACTCATACCCACGAAATTGAAAGTGAGGCCGTGGATGAAAAAGGGGCTTGTCTTTATGATACATGATTCGGTGTCATGGTGTGCCGGAGACGTTAGTGGCGAAGTGTGGTCGCTCGAATTTCTCGGATAACAAAAAATTTATATAGTCTTTTTTTCCTAATATAACTATGGCTCATAGAAAATATTGTCGATGTATAAATGATCATAAGGTCGAATTTTGGGAACTGTTTGAAAGAGGAACATATATGTATCTCTGTCAAGATTGTATCCAATATTATACCGACTGTCAAATGATAGATAAAAAATGGCATGAGAGAAAACTTATCCGAATGTTAAAACGATTTATAGATGATAAATTGGTCATAATACCTTTTCCAAAATCGCCTTATCTTTTAATGCATCGAGAATCTTCCTGTTTAATATATAAATTTATTTATAACGGAATTCCGTTTGAATTTAATATAGATTGTTTTACAAATCACCTACTTGTCGGAAATGTCCAAATCACTTTTCCTGATAAATTTAAAGTTCAAGTTGCATGTGATTGTCTGTTGTCTCTTGCAATGAACTTGAACACGGTGAACGGATTTCTTCTTTAATTAATCTTTAAATAGTTTTTTTTCTTTAATTTTAATAGGTGAAAACAATGCCAATATATAAAAATCTCAAAGAAATACGAGAGACAGATTGGGAATATGATGTTATCCCCAGCGCCCTTAAAAAATTGGATCAAGAGTTGAAGTCCAAAGACCTTTTACCCGAAGATATTAAAGAATCGGCCTATCTTCGCGAGTTAAAAAAATTGCTCGTAAAAGAGAAAAAGGATGTTGCGGGGACGATTGAGTCGCTTCAAGGTCTTATTAGTGAGATAGATTTAATAATCGGTGAAGATGAATGAACGCATACGATGACAGTTTAACACGCCTACTCATCCAAAAAATTGGACAACATATTCATTATGATAAGAAAAAGCTATATCAAGAAATTACCGATTTTCGTATTGCCCACCCTGAGATTAATGAATGTGATATGGGCGGGATTATTTATAATGCTTTTTCTTTTGAACGCCCGAGTATTGAAGAATTTATCGTGATGACAGAAATGGGGGCTCGCAAGATGCGTCGTGCCGAGAAAGGTGAGAAAGATGAAACCCCCTAATTTCAAAATACAATCATATGATATAATTAATATTGATTTAGATAAACGTTTTGTACCTGAAAAGAGTTGTACTAATTGTTGGTATTTTGATAATAAAAAAAATATTTGTCAAAAAAATAATTATCCATTATTAGGATTCCTGCCCACAATTAGTATTTGTGATTCATACAAACATATAAATGATTTTAAGATTTGTAAATTCTGTGGGGAAAAATATGTTGGAGAAGATCATTGTAAAATAAATAATGAATATTGTATATTATGCGGTAAAATTGATTGTATTTGTAATATTCAAAACAAAGATTTTTTTAAAAAACCAGGTCAAAAGAAAATATGGTTTAAATAAAAAGTGATAAACATGGATAAAACCTACAAAGAATTTTTCTTAGAGTGGATCACACGGGGCGATGAGGATATGATGCGATATGATCAGCGAAAGATTAAAACGCATATTCTCTCATGGGCCCGCGTGAATAAACATATACGACGGGCCTTTATGGTCTTTTGTCAAATGTTTCGCGACCATCCGTGGTGGGGAAACTCGGCCTTTGCGATCAAAAAAGTATGGCGTGTTAATAAAGAAGTAGGATATGATATTTACTTTGGTTGTATGCATTGGGAAGGCGGATGTTCACTATCCTTAACGGCCTTACAATATTGGATCAAGGAATTGGAATATAGTTTAGATCTCCACGATCATATTTCTTTAGATTATTTTCGTGCCGATGCAGAACAATTTGTGCTTCATATCTATATTCACGAATGGAACAATGAAGAGATGACCCGCGTTCGGAAGATGTTGGCATGGCCTACATTGAAAAAACCAAAATCATAAAAGACAGGGATTAAACATGAACCGACAAGAGATCGTGGCGAAATATTGGAATAATGAAGAGATCGCAGATGCGATTCGAGAATTGGATCACATATTTCCTGATTTAGGGTATCAATATAAAACACCTGAAGAGAAAGAACAACAATATCTAAATCTGCTTGATTCTCATCTCGATTTTCATCAAGCATATCTTGAGAGAGACCACCGGCGTCTCTTAGAAAAAATAAATGAAATCAAAGAATTGCGGGCGAAACTAGTCTCATGATATGCGGGCTCTATTTGGATCGCTTAAAGAGCGACCACAATTTGGGGCTGATCATGCGGTTGGCCCATTGCTATGGCGTGAAATATGTGGCGACGTGCCAGACACGCTACGGGACACAACGATATGCGACCGACACCACGTATGCAGCGCACCAGCTTCCTTTGTTTGAAGACGTGCCGTGGCAAAGCATGGTGGCGAAAGATATGCAGGTCGTCGTCGTGGAACGTATCGCCACGGCCAAGAGTTTGTGTGATTTTGTTCACCCCAAGAATGCGTTATACGTGTTTGGCCCGGAGGATGGGAACGTGGCGGACGAGATCGTGAAGAATGCGTATGACGTGGTGGAGATTCCGTCGACGGTGTGTCTCAATGTGGCGATGACGGTGGGCACGGTGTTGTATGATCGTTTGCTGAAGCGAGAACGCCAAACGTTTATATAATCTTTTTTCTTTATTTCTTTTAAGGTGATAGGAATGACTACGAAAGTCGATTGTGTGCAAGAGATTGAAGCCATGATGGGGGCAAGCGGAACCCATGAACAAGCCGAGCGTTTTTATGAATACCTACGCGTAAATGATATGTTAGAATTCGGAATGGAAGGGGTCTCATTATCAGAGATCGATGAAGATGAGTTCGCCTTCATTTGGAATTGTGTGATTGAAGAGATGGAATCGGAAGAGCCCCTTGAGGATGAAATTGCCCAAAAAATCGATGCGTGTCTCGTGCCGATGATGGTCGCCCTTAAGGGGTCGGTCGCACGAAAGCGGGCGTTGATTCGGAAATTGACAAAAATCATCGAAAAAATGGATGAATGATGCGGGCCTATAGGTTAGACAATACGGGTGAAGTCGATCAATTTTTCGATTTTACCCCTGTTTTAATGGATGCTTCGTATATTGATATAACATCGTATCGAATAAATGAACCTATATTTCTAAGAATTATATTAAATAGTAATGAATCCGATTTTTTTTTAAATTGTCTAAGAAATAATAAGATTTTTTATATTGAAATTGATGACTACCTTCACTCGTTCCTTCAGAATCGTGACGATGGATATTTATTATGTAGTATTTGTATGTGGAATTGGGTCTCTGATAGTTTTAGATTTTCAATGCAATGTCGTAGAGTGGAGTGGGAGCCCCCCAAATGTGGGTTCTGTCGATGGTTAGAACAGCAATGCTATCGCTCGACAGAATTAGTGCATAATCTGATGCTTTGATTTAAATAGGAGATTTATGTTATTGAAGATAGGTATTCTTATGACTTTTAAAATATGTTGCACCAGATTTGGCAAGATTGCGGAGAAATTATTTGGGGTTTTTACAAATGGTGAGATCTATTTTGAATTTCTCTCAAGTGAGAGTATTATGCATTGTGCTGATTATATTTCCTATAATATTCAAAATGATAGTGTTTTTTATTGTCCCTTTTGCGGACGACGTGTGGAGGTTGAACCGAAATGAATCTGTTCCATTTAATTGCGAGGATCAAGGATATGGCGAAAGATCCCGTGAAATATGATTTGTATACCGTGATCCACGTCTTAAAGGCGATTCAAAGCGAGTGTGGGATACGGAGTGAAGAGGATAAGGCGATTTTGTTTAAGATACGCGAGATCTTGCGTATGTATAAGGAACAAATCGAGACCGAGCAGCACGAGATCGAGAAAGAGATCGACGGGATCTCCCATACGATTACTGAGTAATTCTTATATGGGGGGGTCGCCTTTTTTTGTTTGATTTTTCATGAGTAACGAAGAACGCGAAGATGGCTCCGAGTGGGCGTTTCTGCACGGGGCTACGACCTTAAAAGACCAATTCCAAAAGATATGCGAGAAGGCGGGCCCTCTCGCAACAACGGCATGTGTCGAACTATGGCCACTGGTACGAAAATGGATGCAGGCGACCATCGAAGAGGATACCGAAATCGAGGAAATGGATGACGGGGAATTATACGCAAGCATTCCCGATGACATGTGGGAGTAACTCGCATGATTGGATTTACGACGGCTTTGAATGAGGCCGAATGTATCGAAGGGTGGATTCGCCAAGTCCGGCGCCTTTGCGATCGTATTGTCGTCTTGATTGACCCTAAAACAACAGATGATACCAAGGCGATATGTGAATCGTTAGGGGTTGAGACTCGCCCCCAAGTCCAAGGGGTGCAAGAACCGCTAACGAATTGGCATTATAACCAGAATCAATTCATCGAAAAAGAGATCGCCAATGGGGAGTGGTTTGTGTTTTATGATGCCGATGAGCGATTGGAGCCTCAGGATTTAGAGACCTTTGCCCAAGCCTTTGAGACCCATAAAGACGAGGATTACGAGAGTTTCTGTGTGCGAGATAAAGTGGAATATTATCCCGACGAACATCATATCACCATATGGGGTGTACCGTATATCTTACAACAACCTTTAATCATGAAAAAAACCCCCGTGTTATATCGAGGGCTTGTTCATCATACGCTTTTCAATATTGATCCGTATAAAAAATACGTGGTTCCTGTAATCTTTCATCATTATACCAAAGTCAAGACGTTAAAACCACCGTTTCAACATCGTGATAATTTGCCTAATTCGGCCTACGTTATCTTGCGACAACAGAATAATGGAGGGCTTAAATTTTCGGAATATGAAAACCCAATTCCCAATTGGAGGACAATGACATGATCGCCTTTACCACCGCACGAGATGAAGAAGAATGTATTGCCGGATGGGTACGACAAGCCCAATGCTTAGCCGATCGCGTGGTCGTCTTGATTGACCCACGCACCAAAGATCGCACGGGAAAGATCGCCCAAGAGTTAGGGGCCGAGTTGTATATTCAACAAATTGCCGTGCAAGAGCCACTAACGAATTGGCACTATAACCAGAATCTCTTTATCCAAAACGAGATCGAAATGGATGAGTGGTTTGTGTTTTATGATGCCGATGAGCGTTTAATGCCCGAAGCGATTCAAATGATGCGAGACGCCTTTGATGCCCATAAGAACGAGGATTATGAGTCGTTCTGCGTAAAAGAGAAGGTTGAATATTATCCCGATGAGAGCCATATCGTGGATTGGGGGGTTCCATTGGAATTAACCCAGCCCTTCTATTTCAAGAAGCGGCCCTATTTGAAGCGAGGGCTTGTGCATCACAGTAGTTTTATCATCGACCTTCAAAAGCGATATCTTCTGCCTATTACATGCCATCACTATTCTAAAGTAAAGGACAGTAAAGATGCCTTCAAGGTGCAAGACAAAGTAAGGCATTCGGATTATCAAACATTGATGCGAATTAATAATGGCACAATACCCGTGAAAGAGTATCAAAACCCAATTCCCAATTGGCGGACGATGCAATAATGGAAGATAAATGTATTCAATGTGAATCTCCTTTTTCTGAAGACCATCTACGCTTCAATTCACATTATTGTATGAAATGTATCGCCCAGCGTTATCGAAAAGGGGATATTGTTTTGATTAAATCGAATGATCTTTTTTTTCCTGTAATTATTCAATCAATAGAATCTGCGTTTCCCTATGCGATGGTCGTAACTTCAATCAATTCCCATTTAACTGAAATATATCCATTGAGTTTCATAATGGGACGAATTATTCCCACACCAGAATGGGAAGGGATGTGAGTTCATTCTATGAAATGTCTATTTTGTCAAACAGAAGTTGAAGTTCGTGATCTTTTTTTACCCTTTAAAGAACATATCGTTATTATCTGTTATCATTGCTATCAGAAGTTATGGGTTAGGAGGGATTGATTCATAACTCTTTTTCAAGCCTATTCCGAAATTATCACAAAGATCGATCAATTAGAGGAACAGATCGAAGAACTCCAATCACAGATCCACGAATTAAAACAAGACAAATCAAACATAATATATCTCTTCTGGCGAGAGAATTGTCTTAATTGTAAATATTGTGACACTCACGATAGTTTGGAGATGTATCTCTGTGTCTCGCATGATATTCGAGTATGGGATCAGTATGCCGATGGAATGCAATGTTATCATAGTACTGGGGCGAATTTTTATGATCTTCCATTTCCGAAATATGCCCCCCCTTTATATAATGTCATTGCGACATTTATTCGAGATCATAAACTAGAGCAATGTCCGTATTTTGTGGCTAAAAAAGAGCCGATTTTATTATAAAAAGAAAAAAAAGAGATTATTCGTCATACATGCTGTCGTCTTCTTCTTCCACACGCGGGGCTAAGAAATACAACACTTCACTTTTCGTAAGAATCGGGGCTTCGATTTTAAGGGGCGATTCGGTTTTAAGCGACGCCTTCACTTGGTCTGTAATGGCGCCGATTTTGAGAATGCTTTTGAGAAACGAGATCGCAAATGTGCCATTGGATTCGGTGGTAAAATTACTTTCAACTAATTCGTTATTCTCAAGGACATATTCCATGTCTCCGATATTGCCAATTGTATTAAAAATCAATTGTTTATCCACGTTGATTTTTAAGACTTCAGCATAGATCTCGGCGTCTTTAATAGCCTCATCTAAATACTTTAGGTCGAATTTACATGTATTGTCAAATTCCATCGCTCGGAGTTGTTCAAGATTGATCTCTTCTGCTTCGAGGTCAATTAAGGCAATGGTAAACTTGCGAGCCTTTTTTGCGCTGGGGGGTTTCATTTCGACAATCAATTTTTTATCATGATCATCATTAGAGAACGTGATCTCATCGTTGCCTGAGCTTCTCTTGAGGATTTTTACCAAATCTTCAAGGTTGATGCCAAGTTGGACGGGGTCTTTCACGTCTAATTCATCAAGGTCGGCTTTTTTCAAATCAAGCGAGACGAGGCAGATATGAGATAAATCCATTGCCGTCATGGAAATCCCCTTTGTATCTACTTTCAATAACACTTCGCTGATAACGGACGACACGGCTTCAAAGAGGCCGCGTACCATTTTCGAGTCTTTGATTTTGGCTTTAAACATGGGAGGTAATCACCTATCATATTAAAAAGAAAAAAAAGAGCCCCCGGAGTGGGCTGAGACTAAATCCACTTCAAGGATATTCACGGCTTGGGTTCCTACAACTTGTGTTTTTCCCATGCCTTGTTTTAAGAGGTCGGACACCATATCCCCTTTCCCAATAAGTTTCCCTTGTGAAAAGAGACTGTGTTGTTTCGCTAGTTGATCTAACTGTTGAGCTTCTAAAGGTCGCCCCGAATTGCGAAGGGTCGCAATCGCATCGGTTAAGACATGATCCATCGACATGTCGGGCGATGTGATCTTCACAAAAAAGGGCTTGTTAGAAAGCGACGATTGAAGCTTCACGACATATTGTTGTTCTGACATAGATTATAACCATTTATTATTTTTTTCCTTACCTATTTCCTCATTACATTCATTAATAAATGATTCCTTCGGATAACATAGGCTTATCATAAGGCATATTAGAAAGACGCCTGACAGCCACCAAAAGGGAGTAAATATACTTAATAAAAAAAAGCCCGTTAAGATTCCCAATCGTTCCCAATGGATTCCATGTGTTTTGCGCTGATAGGTGGGCATTTCACCGAATTGAATTCGAGGAATTAAATATTGTGGGCCTTCTTGAATATATCTAACATCTCCACAAAATGGGCAATCTGATGAACATGCATTATAAACACTATTGCAATGCTCACATGTTGTCTGATACGTACATTCTTTTTTACAATAAGGGAAAAATTGACCATGATCCACACAATTTGAAAGAAATTGATGTCTCTCTTCAGCACTAATATATGGTTGTTGAGGAATTTGAGGAATGATTTGAGGAGAAACAATTTTGGTTTGAATTGTTTTTTCAAGATAAGAAGAATCTTGCCGAAACTCTTCTTCAAATTCCGCTTCTAGTTCTTTATCCATTTCATCCAAATCGGTGGGAAACATTGGATGTTTGGGGGGTTTTATCGTCTTGGACATTAGAGCATCACCTGAAACGTTTCTTGTTTATCTTCGGAAACTACGTCTATTTTTAAGTCCCATATGCCATTTTTGAGGGATTGTTCAATCTTCTCAGGCGTGAGTTCCTTCTTGATTTTATGGTCGAGTTTAAAGACCTCGGGCGCAATATCGATCCCTTTTGAGAGGTCACCATCGTTAATAAGGTTGATGTTGCGGACTTTGCGTTGAATCGCTTTGCAAGTGCGTTCTTCAATATCGCTTCCTGCAGCAAAGACAATACGTTCAATCGCTTTAGATTTGGCTCCCGCACGATGAATGCGACCAAGGGCTTGAAGAAGGTCTTGGGCACTGAAGCTTGGCGAGATAAGGGCAATGCGAGCATGATGCCCATTCAAGTCATGTAATGAGATGCCCACGCCTCCCGCACGTATATTACAAATACATACGCGATTGGTATCGTCTTGAAAGGCACGAATCTCGGCATCACGATCTTCAAGCTTCTGCCCCCCACGAATAAAACTTATCCCCACGCGTTTTTCATCAATGATAAGTCCACGCACACGCTGGGCGAGGGCATCGATTGAAGCATCAAAGTTCATGAAAATCACAACACTATTATCAGACTCAAGATAATCTTCAATCAATTCCAAAAAGATCGGGACTTTCAAGATCTCGACCTTTTGGCGGGCTCGTAGGATTGCGACAAGGATATTCGCAAAGCGATCATTAGATGCGGTCGATGCGAGGGTATCTAATTCATCTTGCATTTGGGTATAAACTTCATTGATCTGATTTTCGTTATCCGTGTTATAGAGTTCAGCGCTCACTTGAATCTCGGGAAAGAGATTGCCCAAATCCTTAATCGCCATGCGAGCCCCACGATCGGGATAGATTTCATGGTGTAAGCGTTGGATCGCGTGTTCATTGCCATAAAAGCTCATCCCACCAAAGCGATTTGAAATACAACCGTATTGGCGAGTCCATACATAATAATCGCGATAGCTACGAAAGAGCCCTAAGGCATAGCCCACGGCACGCATCTTAATGGGCGATTCGGCTACGGTGGCACTTAACCCTATGATCTTGGCTCCACATGTTTTAGCGGCCATAAGGAGCCACGCATTTGCAGTATTGCCATTTTTGCAACGATGGACTTCATCAAAGATAACGAGCCGATTGGGAGGGAGATGCCATTGAAATGAGTGTTTATTGTTGACAAGGCGGCCTTTTCCATTTACGACCTTTTCCACGCTCAAATAGCGGCATGGCTTACGATTAAATTTCGTTCGTCCTTTAGATTGTCGAAAATAAAGCATCTTTGCACCGCCAATACATTCATAATTGGCAATATAGGGAACATTGTCATCAAAATCGCCATTGACCAGATTCCCCACATTGGTAAACCCAAAATGCTCAAGGGCATGAACCCATGAATAGATCACAGATTTAGGACATATAATAAGAGGGACAAGCCCTAGTTCTTTAGCCATTGCAATCGCAGTATAGGTCTTCCCAGTTCCAGTATCGCTCCCATCAATAATCACCCCATTATTCTTATGAAACGCTCGGATTAAACGTTTGACATGCGGGATTTGATAGGGAAATTCACGTATATAGCGTATATATTGGAGTTCAATATCCGAGAGTTCAATCTCTTGGATTTGAGCCACTTCTTCACGAGCCCGAATGGGCTCTTCTTCTTGAGGCTGGCTCGATTCAATCTTAGGGGAGACATATCTTACAATACGGCTCCATTGCCCATATTCATCCTTACGTGGACGAATACCCATTTCATCTCGAATTTTGGCTTTAAGGTTAGAATTCCACAACAGCCAAAAGCCTTCAAAGAAGATTTTGCGTAATTGATAATCGCGGGGCACATTGGTACATTCTTGTAAGTAAATATAACCGTTCCTTGCCAATGTATCATTTGAAGGATACGGGCCTTGTAAGTCGCCCCAAGTGAGTTGTGTTAGTTCTTCAAGTCGCATGTATTTCACCACACATTATGATCTTATACAAAAAACCCCTATTTAAAGGTTCTCACTTCAAAAAAGAAGCGTTTTCTCAGTATAGATGAGAAGGTCTGCATCCTTTTGATTCCAGATTCAGACTCTTTCTTCCGCGAGAGAATACATCGTTTTAAATAGGATTTTTAGGAATTCACATTAGACCAAAACGTGGTCGAGGTTTTTAAAATGAATGATGAATATGACTCTTTTTTACCGAAAGTTATAGCCGTGCTTATCATCGGTGGTCTCATCGCCGGGGGCATTGTGATTGGCGTAGGCTATGAAAAAGTCGAATATAACGAAATCGCATTATTGCGGAATGAATGGGATGGTACGATTGATTATGACACCATCTATACAGCGGGGCGTTATTGGGTGGGCGTGTGGGGAACCTTTATTAAATTTCCCGCGATGATCCAAACAGTGACCTTTAACCCAGGCGATGAAGCGTCTGATATACCGATTTCAGGGCGTTCTAAAGGCGGGTCTCAAATAACATTAGATGTCTCTTTTCAATATATGCTCAATAAAACGAATTTAGGCAAAATGTATGAAATATTGGGCGATACCTATGAAGACACAATCATTAAGAAGGCCCGAGACACATTACGTAATATCATGGCTTTATACGAAACAGATGCATTTTATATTAATCGCTCAATTATCGGTGATGCGATGACTACAGCCTTACGCGAAGAATTGGCTTCAAATTATGTCGATCTCTATGAGTTTCAATTAACAAATATCGATTTTCCCGATAATATCGATCAAGCCATTGCGACGCTTGAAGCGGCAATTATCGATCAACAAGTTGCAACCGAAGAACAAAGAGCAGCAAGTATTCGGGCCCAAACGCTTATCATCAATGCGATCGCTGCAGCAAATGTCTCTCTTTTAACGGCCGAGAATGAAGCCGAAGTCTTGTTGATTCAAACCCAAGCAACGGTTGAAGCCCTTAATATGACCCTTCAAATGGATGCCTATCAATTGTCCCTATTGATGAATGCGACCTATATTGATGAATTCGGTGTCGAACAAAAAGTCTTTACAAATAGCACCGACCTTTTGACATATCTCTGGGTGCAAGCCGTATTAGCCCATGATGAATCTTATCTCATTATCAGTGGATCAACCCCTATCATAGTCACAGATACAAATGATCCCTAATCTTTTTTTCTTTTTTGAGGTGACTCTAATGCCTATGACCTATACAAAAATACGAACGATTACCTTAATTAGCGACCTTGTGGATATATGTTGTTTTTTCTTAGCCATTTTACATATATCGCCCTTTCTTCTGATAGGCGTTTCTTTAGCAACAAATATAAGCGTTTTCATCCTTTTGCGGTCTTTCTCATTTGATAAAGCAAAGCCTTTCTTGATGAAAATGAATATCTTCTGGCTGCTCCTCCCATATCCCGAATCTCTTTTGATAGTCTGGCTGATATTGTGTCCGTATTGGTCTCTCGCCATACATGATTATATCCACAAGAAGAGACAAGAAGACGAACTTGAGCAGCACCGATTACAAGCGATTAAAGAATTAGAAGAATGGGATAAAAGACAGATTGAAATAGAGGAGAAACAAGAGAGAAGAATAACAAAAGCCACATCAACACCAAAGGCGACACGTAAAAAATCTACTCGACGGAGGAATACGTTACATGACGATTAGGTTCTCAAATACCGTTCGGACTCAACGCATAAATCGTTTTTTCCGTGAAACAACACCCTATGAAATATATGACTTTCTTTTTTTTCTATTAGGGTTGTTGCTCCCTTATGGGGATTTTCTTGAAGCCCCTCTCGGGCTCTTTATCGATTGTTATCTCTTTTCAAAATATCGTCAGACTTTTAAAGAAGGAGCCTATGTTTGTCTCTTTATAGAAAGTTTAAGTGTGTTGGATCTTCTCTTTTTAGGAAAATTAGACGTTTTTGGCTGGATTGGAATTATACCGATATGGATGCTGATGGCCCATTCAATGCGAGTTAAAGAAGAGAAAAAAGAGACAACACATCCCCCAACAGAACGACGAACCATATTCTCTAAAAAATGTCACGTATGTCTTCAGGAAAGTTATACGCTCGAATATTGTGAATTCTGTGGCGCTGTGCTTTAAGATTTTTTAAATACCCTTTTTTTCTTTTCTTTTGTATGGCATTTGAAGACGATTTTCTTTATTTTAAAACAAAAGAGGTAGAATCAGCCCAAAAGATTGATCTTGATTATCGCCGAAAATGGATCATCGCTCGCGTAGACGGAATGCGATTCCACACCTTTACACGGGCTTTTTTGAAACCCTATGACCCCTATCTCCATTATTTAATTAATACTTCCATGCTCACGGTTTTGAAGCATGAATATAAAACCAATTGGAAATACGCCTATTTTCAATCAGATGAAGTCTCAATATGTTTCCCCCTCCTTCATAAAGAGGAGTCTGAATTTCCCTTTGGGGCTAAACGCGATAAAATAATTGCCACGCTCCTTCAAATCAATACAATTATGCAATACTATCTCTTTCAAGATCAACTCGTTTCCAATAGAAGCCTTGAAAAAATATGGAATGTGATGATTCCTATTTTAGATAAAATTCCTTTTCCACAAAAAGGACGTCAGCGTGAGATTCAAAGACCCTCACATTTCTTTGGGTTTGATTGTCGTGTGTTTGAATGTTATGAGGAAGATATCGGTCGTTATTTAACATGGCGGCGACGCGATGCGATACGCAATTCAAAGAGCAGTATTGCTCGTTGTTTTGTGTCCCAAAAACAATTAAGCGGGCTTAACGCCACAGAACAAATTGAACTATTAGAGTCCAAGCATAATTTTAATTATTATACATTACCGACATGTGTGAAAAGGGGGATGTTTTATATCAATGACCTCCATCAAGACGATGACATTGATCATGAATTTCTTGAAGAAGATGACTTAACGCGGCAATTCCAAGAGATTATCCTTAAAACAATAACGGAGAATGAATTAAAATGATGTTAAGCGAATTAGTTAAAACAAGGCCCGTGGTTTATGATGTCTTAGGGCATTATCTTCACCACGCAACAGACGAGATACGTCAAGAACAATCAGACCTCTTTGGTAAAGTTCAAGATATTCGAGAATGGTTTCGTGATCGCACACAAAACGTTCCTGAAGATATTGAAGTTGACGATGATATTCGCACCATGATCTTTATTTCAGCAAATGCATTGAAAAAATGGATGGGAAAATATCATGAGTGGGCAAAGCCCACTGAACGATTATTATCTTTGATAGACGGAGATCCAAATGTGTCCAAAGAGCCCGATGCGATCCCTGATTGTGTTATGGAATACGACCAAAATGGGCGATATCAAATCATTCATGGCTGTCGAAGAATTATTAAGGGTGAATATTGTGGCGGGACAATGGTATGCCTGAATTGGAAAAAGGACGAGCCCGTTCCACGCGACCTCTTTTATCTATGTTTAAAATGCAATAACTCTAAAGTGGCCTGTGGAGGGGGTTGGCTATAGCCAAATATCTCTGGTATATTGAGAGTATGCAACGCGGATATGATGGGCTTTTCATTTTTAAACAGAATAAAATGCTTCATGCCCAAAAAAACATTGAAGATGCTAAAAATGAATATTGCTCCAATGGGAACAGTGTCGTCAAGATTTTGCGAATAGCCCGCCTTTATACATGTCGACGATGTCAAAAGGATTTTTTTTGGGCAGAATTTAAAGAACATCTTAAAGTAGATTGTGAATGGCCTGATGCTGCTCGCGATTTAAAAATCGCACATATGAGATTACAAGATACTAAACATGATGAACCCGTAATCTGAACCCAGAATCTTTAAATAGAAGGGCTGTTCTTTTTTTGATATGAATATTCATTGCGGATTTACAGGAACTGGATGGGTTCAATCCTACTTTTCGACCTTTGAAGAAGCCATTGCTTATCTTAAAACCCTTTGTCCTGCTGCCAATCGCCCCAATCATATTTTCTTAGAAGGGGCAACCTTTGATCAATTTGCTGAAGTTATTAAAATCTTATATGTGCCCCAAATATTCATTCTTCAAGACGGGGCTCTCATTGGAGGGTTTCCCTCGACACGAAAATATCTCTGTCGTTTGTTTAAATATAAAGATGGCGGAAATATTCCGATGCAATATTTTAATGGGGCTCAATAAAACGTATGATATAAAAGCGATCCTTAGGCGTACTGAATTTAGCCAATTGATGAATATCTTGAAAAGAGGGGCTCTCTGCATAAATATGATTGTCAACAATGACAATATATTTATTTTTATAATGGTCTAAAAGAAAGGCTTCCGATTCAATTTTAATAGGTTTTTCGTAAATACTCATAAGAGAAATCAAAGAAGAAAAAAAAGATATTTAAACTTATGGCGTCTTCAGTAGAGTAATGGGCGATTGACAGATCGGACATATAGGATGGTTTTCATCTGCAACGCTAATGACTGAATACCCACAAACATTACAAAGAGTGCCTTTTGGTTTATATTTTGGACAGACCCAACTATGAGCCTCAAAATTTGAGGGGTTATATAATCGATATAATTCAAGATTTAGTTTTTTACAAAGCGGACCATCTATACTATTAACAAGATGACAACAATCTCGACAACATATTTGAGCCATTCTGCCCATTGCACATTCCAATCGAATGTTTTTTTTAATTTCATCATCTTTTATTCGATTAGGCATTATTTCAAAATCCTTCGGGTCCCAAAAAGGAGCCCCACATTTGACACAATAATCGGCCTCTTTGGGCGAGGTCTCATTACAATGCGGGCACGTTTTCATTTCTTTAGGCGTAGATTCTTCTGAATTGATGACCTCCTTAAAATAGGACTTAAAATGTAGTCGTGAAAAGAAGATATTATTGTCAACTGCAACGGTATCACTTCCCGCATAAAGCGATGGGCCAAAAATATTCATGAAGTCGTATAATTGAAAATTAACATAATCAGCAGAGAGATATTCTTCGACGTTTTTGATATGCCAACCAGTAAGATAGGATTTATAAATTTGTTTTCCTTTCTCATTTAGCTTTACTTTAATTTCCGCATTGATGTTAAAAGGGATCAGACCGTTTTGAAAATCGATTTTATTTTTTAGAGTAGTAGAAACCATAAAACTTCATATTTTAAAAGAAAAAAGCCCTATTTAAACGATCTCAAACTCGTGCCTGTGAAGTTCGACCGGGATAGGGGAGATAGTCTGCCAGATAAGGCTCTTTAAGGCGTGTAGCGACGATCATGTTTTTATAGTTCAATGATTTAGAATGATATGGTATGTTAAAATTTAATTTTTTCGTAGGTCGGCGCTTACCCTTCTAAAACGCATTTGCTCTGATGTATTTGTAACAACGAATAGGAGTTCAGTTTCATGACGACCCCCCCAGATGATGATTTTCTTAATCCAGAGACCCCTCTCGATGCGTCTTCACCCCCTTCGATAGAAGTGGAGTTTGGATTAGAGCCCACAATAGTAGTTGAAACCCCAGAAGAACGAAATCTTCGTTTAGATCGTTTTCTTGCCACCTTTGAAGCTCAATACGTGCCTGAGTATCGATATCGCTTTGAATATATGCCATTTATGAAATATGCGTATATGACTGATACAGGTATTATTCTCTTAAGCCTTAAGAATCGCCCCGGTGAAAGTGGGGCGTCAGTCATTCGTGTTTATACATGGTCGCATTTTGAGATCTTATCTTTTTATTATGAAAAAGATAAGGGGAAAAAGACACCGATCAAACACTTCGCGTTCAAATTAAACGATATGGTGTGGCATGATGTAACGTGGACAGATATGATAAAACGCGTCCAAGAATTTTCATTAGACACGCCTTCCCTGAAAAACCTTTTTTTGAACTTGTTGACCCAATACATTGAAAATGAGAATATACGTGAATTAGAGATCTCTGACGTGATTGGCTATACAGATGGATGGCATTTACCGGGTGATTATCATTTTGTCTCTGGGAATGAATTTCGAGCTGAGATCGAACAAAACGTCTATAATATGTATCATATTAAACTCACGGATGAAGATCGTAAAGCCTTACAAGATCAAGTCAAGAAATTGTATGAACTCACATCAATCGCCCATAAAGGGGTTATCTTTGCATACGGTTTTGTGGCTCCCTTTCTTTTTGCCTTACGTAATGTGAATCGACTTTTACCTCTCTTAGCAATAGGGGGCTCGGGTGGCAAGGGTAAAACAATTATAGAAGAATTCTTTTCGGTGAAGATGTGGGGAAATACAGAATGGGTCATTGGTTCCGCTTTAATGGATTCTGTGCCTCGTGTACAAGGAATCTTTACGAGTTCAACCCTTCCGGTAGCTGTGGATGATTGTCAAGACTTAAAGGACTTCGTCACAAATATCTTTAAACGCTATACAGCAGGAACAGAGCGAGTAAAAAAATTAAACCCCGACCAAAGCACGAAAATGGATTGTGAATATTGTTCGCCCGCGATGTTGACCTTTAATGCTCTCCCCATTCTTTTTAACTCTGTAGAGTTTCGACAGCGTTGTATCCTTATTTATGATGGGAGTGAGTCTGTTAATAAGGAAAATGATGAATGGCTCAAAATCTATAATAGTATTCAACGTGGACATATAGGGAGATATATCATTGAACAGACACGAGACATGAGATTTGAAGATCTTGTCCATTTATACAATAATCAATCCAGTGCGTGTCCGGGACATGAAGATGAAAAGAATCGCCAAAAGACCATCATTCGTTTAATCAACCTTGGGAAATACTTTGCCAAAAAGTGGTTTGATTTAGATATTGACATCTCGGGGCTCTATGAAGTCCTTTTAGATACCATGACGGCAGGGAATGAAGAGATCACGGATTTGATTAAAAACCAAGTCGATGAAACGGCTCAATTCGTTGAACGTGATGGGCATCTTATAAACACAAACAATCGCAGTTGGGTGATTTATCCCGTATTAAGTTATGCCAAAGGGCGTGGTGAGAATGCAATCCCGGGTTATATTTATACGAACGAAAATGCGTTAGACCTCGCTCGTCGCCTTTCTCGAAAGCCCACGGAATTAAGTTTAAAAAACCTTACGCGTATCTTAGAGACAGAATGGAAGTCCATCACTTTAGGCGTATATTATTTTGGGGGCGGTAATCGACGTGGTATCTTTATTCCTCAAACGGAGATCGATTTAACGCGACGAGCCCAAGCCGAGGCCGAACGTCGTGAGCGTGAATTTGCAAATATGACTCCAGAAGAACGCGAAGCCTATATGCACGATGAGTTTGAAAATCCCGATGATTGTGAACCTTTATTAGAAGAGACAATCCTTGATAAGGCATATGTTGAAGAGGGGCATGAAGAGGATTTAGATCATGGGGGAGAATGAGCCTATTGGGGATAACCCCTCAGATGAAGCTACAAAAGAAGATCAACAAGATACAGATGAAGTGCCTGTTTTTTTAAACTTTGATATCTTTCGATCGCTCTCAGACCTCCAACAAAAACGATCTTTAGAAAGAGGGCTAGATCTCCCTTATAGTTTTATCATTGAAGAATTACTCAAAACGTATTTAGACTATACTGAAGCTAAGGAGAAAGAGACCAGTAACTCTAAGATATTGCTCCTTAAATTACGTACCCTTCAAGCTCAAATCCAGAATGATAAACGCGACTATCAAAATCGCATTCAACAAATCCAAGAGGACGCGAATCGTGAAATCGAAAAAATCAGACAAGACTATAAATCGTTGGTGGAAAAAGTTTTATCACGTCAAACACCCCCGCCAATTATGGTTGCTCCCCAAATGGCGGCGATGCCAAATTTACCGCCAAATCCCAATGCCCCGCTACCTCCCCCGCCACCACCAAGTGTTAATCCTGAACAGATTAAACAAAAGATAGCGGATATTAAAGTCGATCAGGACGTCCGGAACGCCTTTAAGGAAGAAATACGCATCCTTGAAGGGAAAATGTTAAAGCCCTCTCAACTCAAAGATATTACCATGACTGCCCATGCCAATGTGCAATTAGAGAGCATGGAAGAATATCAAAAACGAAAACAACAGCATTTAGATGATGTCCAAAAAGGGATTTTTAAGCGTGACGCAATGGACTTAGAAGAAAACTCTTATGTCCAAAAGAACCCCGACCTCTTTAAATCAGCCGCTAAATTATAAAAAATCGTCGCGCAAACATCGAAAAATCCGAGTCTCGTTTTTTGAAAGCAGAAATACCCTTTTTTTGACTTTTTCTTTCTAATAGGGTCGATCATAGGCTTACAGATAAAAATTAAAAATAAGGCAGGGAAATGCCCTTCTTTTTGATTTTAAAAATAAAGATCTTTATATATTTCGTTTGAGTAGATCATCACATGGACAATGAAGATCGATTACTCGCCCAAAAATTTGTTGACGCCATTACAGAAATCCGAGACATCCTCAAAGTCGTCGGACAAGACCTCCACGACATTCAAAAAGAGATTCGCAACATTCGTCAATTACTGAAATAACCTTTAAATAGGGGTTTCCCTTTTTTCTTTTTAGAGCCACATCTCGCGTTTTCGCGTCGTGGTTCACCCTACGATTCATCCAGCAACTACAAAATTTCGCTGATAACGAAGAGGATTGGGTTCAATTCCCAACTACCAGCAACGGTAGAGGTGTAACGGGTGCATAAAAAAATGAATCGTGTTGAAGATCCATCCAGCAACAACCTGACGGTTAAACCTTTTGACTTTGAATCAAATGGGAGGGGGTTCAACTCCCCCGACTACATGGATCTTGTTCCCCTTTTTATAACCTCTTTTTCTTCTCTTTCTTATGGTCTATTGTCATAATTGTGGGTCAGATGATGTTTTTGATTATCCGCTTGAACGCCATGAGTCATGGTATTATTGCCAACATTGTTTTAATACGTGGGGCGATTATTGTCCCGATGTTCCGTATGAAATGTTTGCGGACCAATTGAAAGAAGACGGATTTCCTTTAACTGCAAATGCGATCTTGCATCAACAAAGAGTTCCGGATGATGAATAACCTTTAAATAGGGCTTCGACTATGTAGTGATCAACGCCCTCATGGTGGGGACGAGTTCGATTCATCCAGCAACAACCTTCCCTAATGGAAAAACTGAATCGAGTGTTAGATCCATCCAGCAACCCCTACAAACCTTGCCTGTTAAGCAAAACGTAATGGATCTAGTCCACTTTTTCAGTCTTGTTGTCGGATGAACCCACAAAAAAAACGTGATTGAAATGACATCCAACAACCCCTTTATTGACGGAATGAAGGAAATGACCAATAAAACTCTCACCGAGAATATGGCCGTGACCAATATTTCCACCTTCAACCCCGTCTTGGACTTCTTTGGACTTGGCGGTGCTTTACGCCAACGCACAGAGCATGATGTGATCAATTTATTTATGAAGGCTTTTGCCGCCGATCGCCTCTTGGCTTTGAAGACTTTGTTTTATCTCCGCGATATTCGTGGCGGACAAGGTGAACGCAAGACGTTCCGTATAATTTTAAAACATTTGGCCAAGAACTATCCCGACGTGATCGAAAAGAACCTCGCGAATATTCCCGAAATGGGACGCTGGGACGACCTCTTAGAATTTCTCAATACGCCTATATGGATTAAAGTCGCGGGCTTTATGAAAGAGCAATTGAAAAAGGATTGCAACACCGACCACCCCTCGCTTTTGGCAAAGTGGCTCCCCAGTGAAAATACGTCGAGCCCTACTACGCGAAACCAAGCCCGAGCATTGATCAAAGCCTTTAACTACAGCGCAAAAACATATCGTAAAACCCTCTCTCAATTACGAGCCCAGATTAAAATCGTGGAACGTGAGATGTGTAAGAACCAATGGCAAGAGATTGACTATGAAAAAGTACCTTCAAAAGCGGGTCTACGATATCGTAAGGCGTTTAAAAAGCATGATGAAAATCGATATGTCGCATTTATTGATGGTGTCGAAAAGGGTGAGAAAAAGATTCATACTGAGACCCTTTATCCCTATGATTTATGCGTGAAAGCTCGCAAGGCCTATGATAAGACCGTGGAAGTGATGTGGCAAAACCTTCCGAACTATGTCAAAGAAGGCGAAAACGCTTTAGTCATTGCCGATACAAGTGGGTCAATGGGCAGTTTTGATAATAAATATGGATCAGATGATGTTCAACCTATTGACGTGGCTCTTTCCATTGCGCTATATTTTGCGGAGCGAAATGTCGGGCCTTTTCACAACGTCTTTATCACCTTCTCAGTACGCCCCATGTTACAATTGATTCGAGGGAAAACATTGCCTGAGAAATTTGCGTCCATGAATAGTGCCCATTGGGACGGTAATACGAATCTCATTGCCGCCTTTCAATTGATCTTAGACACGGCGATCCAATATAAATTGACCCAAGACCAACTCCCCAAGAAACTCTATATCGTATCCGACATGGAGTTTGATGAAGCGACCAATCCACGACAAACCAATTTTCAGAACATTACCCAAATGTTTCAGCAACATGGCTATGAATTGCCCCTCATCGTGTTTTGGAACGTGAACTCTCATCAAGACCAAGTCCCGATTACCATTAAGGATTCCAATGTGTGGCTAGTCTCGGGCAATTCGGCTCGCACTTTTGAGCATCTCATGGCGTCGAAGGTCGTTACGCCTGTCGATCTCATGTTAGAGATTCTCAATAAGCCCCGCTACGCGACGATTGTGGTCTAATTTAAATAATATTCTTTTTTTCCTTTTTATCATGCATGAATCTTATTTTTATGTCAAACAACGATGTATAGGATACTCTGTTCAGATTGGCTGTGGTTCGTTTACCTTTGATTTTGTTTCTGTGAATACTGAAATTGATCCGACTTTTAAAATAAAAAATTCTACTATATTAATTGATGATATAACACAAACTTCATTACCATTAAATTCTTTTGATACAGTACTTCTTTTAAATGTATTAGAGCATTGTCCTGATCCTTTTAAAGTTATGAAGGGCTGTATTTCAATAATGAAAGAACATGGAAAATTGATAATTTCGGTTCCATCAATTAACGTTCGGCCTCATTTGGATAACGATTATTGGCGATTTCTTCCGATGGGACTTGATGAAATATCTAAACCACTAAAGAGAATTGAAAATTTTGAATATTATCGTGCAGGAAGCGGGATCTATCTTCGTTCTGTTTATCAAAAGTGAATCTTTAAATAAATCTTTTTTTGTTAAATAATTATGGTCAATATACATACAAAACCTATTCCGAATATATCTCAATTATGGCGTGATCGTTGGAATCATTATCGATCTAATTTTAAATCTTATTCATTTGATGAATTTAAAAAATTATGTGATGAGGCCCGTATTGCTTTTCCAAATGTGTTTTATACAATTGAACCAATCTTTCTTTTTTTTGACTATCTCTCTCAAAAAGAAACTCAGTTAAAAGTATTTGAACTCGGTGGTGCAGAAGGATATCTTGCAATGGATATTTTTGAAAAATATATTGATGTTATTGATAAATGGACTAATTGTGAAATTTCAGATCATTCCAGAGAGCATTTTGTTTGTACATCTTTGAAATATGAAACAATACCATTAAAAGAATACTGGTGGGATATTGAAGATTATACATCTTATTTTCAAGATCATAATGTTTTTATTGCAACTCATGTTTTTGAGCATTTTACACGCGAATATATCCAGCAAACCCTTTCCAAAATGAAAAAGATATCTTCTCTACAATACATTTGTGTTGAAATGCCAATTCAAGAGGATATTGAACAATATAATTGGCGAGACAGTCATCTTCTTCAAAATAGTTGGAAGCAAATCACATCTGATTTTATAAATAATGGATTTATACCAATTCCAATTTTAAAACAAGGAGAAGTTCGTGGTTTTGAGCGAGTGTGAATAAACAGATGAGTTTTTTGAAATATAGTGTTGTTGCTTCACATTATAATCAATATGACCGGATTCCTTATTACATCAATCATTGGATGTCCCAAACCATTCCACCTGAAGAGATCATTATTGTTGATGATGGGAGTCCAAAAAAACCGATTTCTTTTGATAATGTCCGAATAATTCAAAGACCTGAACGAACGCGTAATATCTGTCAAAATTATAATATGGGAATTAACGCAGTGGAGACTTCAATCTATTTTGAAAGTGAAATCTCCGTTTTTCCGTATCATAAAAACTTTGCTGAACTTCAATTACAACGATTAAAGCCCAAAATACGAAATTTACCTATTTATGCCAAAGCAACTGGAACTTTTGAAAAATTTGACATTTATAATTATCGTTTGTGGGGGTTTGATAACACTTTAATTTATAATCCAGAAGTGATTCAATTGATCCACGATCAACAAGACTCTCAATCTTATGAAATTTTATCCGAATATCATTCACCGTGCAGTGCATGTACTTTCATGTATAAAGAAGACTTTTTACAATATAATGAGATGTACGATGGATGGGGTTTAGGAGATATTGATCATGCATTTCGTTGGAAAATAAACGGTAATAAAGTCTTTGGCTATCGTGATATGCTTTTAGTTCATCTTGATCATCCTCGAAATGATCCTTCTTTTTATGCAGGAGGCGATTCACGAAATCGAAATCTCTTTAATTTTTGTATATCCTACTATCAAAAAAATAATATCACATACATGTCCCCCGAAATCGAAGAAGAAATTAAAAAAAGGTTTTATTATACTTTGGCTTAAATTCGAGCCTTATAGTTCCACACGTCGGGGTTTTGTTTCAGCCACTCCATTTCTTGCAAGATCCCGTCTTTAAATTGGGTCTCGATATAGTAATGAAGTTCATCTCGGGCTTTATCATCGATCATGGCAAAGCGATGAAGTTCGTGAACAAGCCGTGGGCGATTGGGTTGCTGGGTGCAGCTTGTGCCCTCTAGTGGATTCTCAAAGATGAGGGCTTCTTTGATATTAAACCAGCGACTAATACGAATGGCGAGTTCTTTCATCGAAATGGCGACGGGCCCCGCAATATTATAATATGACCCCGGGCCCCCATATTTAATGGCTAAAAGGTTGGCCCGCACGACATCGCCCACATACACATAATCACGAATCTGATCCCCTTCCCCAAAAATAATCGGGGGCTTGCCTTCTAACGCCCGTTTTAGGAAACATGTTAAAACGCGGCCATACCACTCGCGGGGGCCATAC
>Ga0265297_10003421_pt1 | contig 28697 bp, 27 predicted proteins | sample Munlanlwell13791_FD_192502 | JGI IMG/M metagenome (GOLD analysis project Ga0265297, IMG submission 192502) | Leachate microbial communities from a municipal landfill in Southern Ontario, Canada - Leachate well 137-91 | ecosystem: Engineered > Solid waste > Landfill > Unclassified | place...
TAACTCCAGATTACACCTTGGGTTGGGACTTAAAACCCCAGCTCAATTTATTAGTTAGTGTTTCCAAGGTGCTGGTCAGAAAACGTAGTTGTTTAATTACTTGAATTCTAATATAATAGAAGGATAATAAAATAATTTTTTGATAGTTATGAGTAAAATTAAACAGATTCTGGCCCGAGAAATACTAGATTCTAGGGGTAATCCGACCGTTGAGGTCAAGGTGGTCTTAGACAATAAATTAACGGCTAAAGCGGCTGTCCCCAGCGGGGCTTCAACTGGCCGGTACGAGGCGTTAGAGTTACGTGATGGCAACAAGAAGCGGTATTCTGGTAAAGGGGTATTAAAGGCTATTTCTAATATTAATAATATTATTGCTCCGAAGCTCAGGGGTTTTGATCCAACCAAACAACAAGAGGTTGATAAGTTAATGCTTAAGCTCGATGGCACTTCCAATAAGAGTCATTTAGGGGCTAATGCTATTTTAGCAGTTTCCATGGCCGTAGCTCGAGTTGGAGCCCTAACTAAAAAACAAGAGTTATTTGTTTATTTAGCTAAGACTTATAAATTTAAAACTAATCATTATAATCTACCAACCCCGTCTTTTAATATTTGGAATGGTGGTGCGCACGCTTCCACTAATTTAGATTTTCAGGAGTTTATGATTATGCCCCTTAAAAAAATTTCTTTTGCGGAAAAAGTTAGAATGGGTGCGGAAGTTTTTCATGAACTTGGTAGAATTTTGCAGGCTAATAATATGGATACTGACCTGGGCAACGAAGGTGGTTATGCGCCAGATATTAAATCACGAGAACAGGTGATTGAAATGATTATTTTGGCCATGAAGCAATCTGGTTATAAACCGGGTAAAGATATTTCTTTTGGAATGGATATTGGTTCTTCAGAATTTTTTGATGACAAAACTCAATCATATTATTTGCCACTTGATCAGAAGAATTTCTCGGCAAGCGATTTAATTTCTATTTATTCCGATTGGGTCAAAAAATATCCAATAGTTTCCATTGAAGATGGCTTGTCAGAAAATGATTGGGATAATTGGCAGATTATGACTAAGGCTCTTGGTAAAAAAATTCTTTTGATTGGCGATGATTTGTTTGTTACTAACAAAGAACGTTTAAAACAAGGAATTGAACATCGAGCCGGAAATGCTATTTTAATTAAGCTTAATCAAATTGGTACGGTAACTGAAACTATGGAGACTATTAAGTTAGCACAGAAGAATAATTACAAACTAATGATTTCTCATCGCAGTGGTGAAACTACCGATGACTTTATCGCTGATTTAGCAGTGGCTGTTTCGGCTGATTTTATTAAATCTGGATCATTAGCTCGAAGTGAAAGATTGGTTAAATATAATCGTTTAATGGAGATTGAGTTACAATTAAATAAAAAATGGTAATTATGAATAAAGATAAATCTTCTATTGAGTTACAATTAAATAAAAAATGGTAATTATGAATAAAGATAAATCTTCTTCTGAGCCCTCACCCTTTAAGCCCCAACATCGTCCGGTAGTTTTATTACTTCTGGATGGTTGGGGAGTGTCAGAAACACGAGAGAATAATGCTATTCGTCAAGCTAAGATTCCCAACTTTAAGAATTTAGTGGCTAATTATCCCGCGGCTATTATTAGTGGCAGTTCTAAAAAAGATAGCATTAATTATACTCTGATCGGAACTGGCTCTTTAAACCCTAAGGCTGAATCCTTGTCTAAAATAATTTCAGATCGAAAATTACGGCAGATTAAGATTGCTGAGACTGAAAAATTTGTTTTGGTTAGTAATTTTTTTAACAACCATGAAAAGCAATTACCCGGAGAGGATTATGATTTAGTTTCTTCGGTGATTAAAACCTCTGAGGAAGTTGATATTAAAATGGCTACAACTGAGGTAGTTAAGCGTTTGCGTCAGGCCCTGAAGAGTGATAATTATGATTTTATTTTGTTAAGTTTAGCTAATATTGATAGCGTTAGCCATGCCGGTGATTTTCAAAAAACAATCAAGGCTATTGAATTTATCGATCGGGCTATTTTAAAAATTTCCCAATTGGTTTTGAGCCAAAAAGGAGTTCTGCTAATTACCAGTAGTCATGGTTATGCTGAGCAAGTTTTTGATTTACAAACTGATTTAGCTACCTTAGAAAATACTGATAACCCAGTCCCGTTTATCGTTGTTGGTCAGGAATATGCCGGAAAGACTATTGGTCTGGAAGAAGCTCCAGCTAACGATTTGAGCTTGCTTGATCCTGTTGGTTCGCTTTTAGATATTTCTCCAACCATTCTGCATATTTTGGGGTTAGATATTCCTAAGTCTATGGAGGGGGAGAGTCTGATTTAGCAAAATATTTGACAAATGGTATTATTAATGATAGGTTGTATAACATTGAAAATAATTAGTAACTTAAAATAAAAGAGGAGAAAAAAATGGCAATTTCTAAAACAGTTTATGGAGGAGAGATTGAGCTTTTAAAAAAGCTCAGGCATGATTTGGGATTTGAGCCCGTGTCAGATGAGGAAATTATTAAGGAGGATGAAGTAAATAAAGTGCTCGAGACTTACTTTAAGAGAATCGGTGAGCAATTTGCCACGCATTATTTGCCAGGGCAATTAAATCGAATATATTTTAAAGTAGCCGACAAAGATCATCCTGGGTTTACTGCCTTTACTGCTTATTCCTCGACCTTCTTTGGTTAAAAAACCAACCAACAAAAAACCCGACATGCAAAATGTCGGGTTTTAAATTGGCTCAAAATTTAGAATAGTAAATAGGCCAGAAGACTGATAATTATTCCTAAAGCGCTGCCAGCTAAAACCTCTCTCTTGGTATGACCAATTTTTTCTAAGAGGTGCGGGTATTTTTGGTCGAGGACGTTGTCGTTCTTTAAATCCTTAACTAGAATATTTAGAACTTCTCCGTGTTGGCTTAAATAATTTCTGAGACGTAGAGCGTCGTTGATAATAACTATCGCAATAACAAAGCTAATAGCAAATAAAGGCGAAAATAATCCTTCGGTTAGGCCGGTGATAGTGGTCAGCGATACCATCAGGGCACTATGACCAGAAGGCATACCAGCATAGGTGAAGACAAAAAAATCCCTGATCTTTAATTTCTGTTTTTTCTGTTTAATAGATATTTTTATAACCTGAGCAGTGGCCGCCGAGACAAAGGGAACTAAGAGTACTAAGTGATGAGCGATGAATTGTTTGATAATAATTAGCATATTAAATATCTAAGTTGGTAACATTTTTAGCATGGGTTTGAATGAAGTGCTTGCGTGGAGCGACGTCATCTCCCATTAACATGTCAAAGACTCGGTCAGCGAGAGCGGCATCTTCTACTGTTACTTGTTTGAGGATTCTCTTTTCAGGATCCATAGTTGTTTCCCAAAGTTGTTCTGGATTCATTTCACCCAAACCTTTGTATCTCTGAATATTAATTTTAGGAGACTTTTTTTCTTTAGCTTCGGCTGCCTCTTTGGCCTCTTCTTCAGTTTCTTCGTTTTCTTCATTTTCATCCTCACCACCGACTTGTTCGGTAATTTCGGCGGTTGCTCCACCTAGATTTTTAATTATCTCAATTTTTTCTTCATCGGAATAAGCATAATGAACTGAGGTTCCTTTCTTGATTTGGTAAAGCGGTGGTTGGGCGATATAGACATGACCGCCGGTAATTAACGAAGAGAAGTGGCGGAAGAATAATGTTAACAACAGAGTTCGGATATGAGCTCCGTCAACGTCGGCATCAGTCATGATGATGACGCGGTGATATCTTAATTTACTTAAATCAATTTGGTCATCAATATTAGTGCCCAGAGCAATAACTAAATTTTTGATTTCGTTATTGGCGAGCATTTTATCTAAACGAGCTTTTTCTACATTTAAAATCTTTCCTCGAAGAGGTAAAATCGCTTGGAATTTTCGATTTCTTCCTTGCTTGGCGCTACCTCCAGCCGAGTCTCCCTCAACGATATATAATTCGCATTCTTCCGGATGGCGAGATGAGCAATCAGCTAATTTTCCTGGCAAAGTCATGCCTTCCAGGGCGCCTTTTCGAAGAATGGTAGCGCGAGCAGTTCGCGCGGCCATCCGAGCTTGAGCGGAGAGAACACATTTTCCGACCATTGCTTCAGCTTCTTTGGGGTGTTCTTCTAAGAAGGTGCTAAAAGTTTCACCGAAGATTTGTTCAACATAAGTCTTGACTTCAGCATTACCTAATTTAGCTTTAGTTTGACCTTCAAATTGTGGGTCAATAATCTTGACGCTGATAATCGCGGTTAATCCTTCGCGGACATCTTCACCGGTTAGATTTTCATCTTTTTCTTTAATTAAATTATGTTTGCGAGCATAGGAATTGAGAGTTCTAGTGAGCGCAGTCTTAAAGCCCATTAAATGGGTGCCACCTTCGGGATTGTGAATATTATTAGCAAAAGCAATTGATGTTTCATTGTATTGATCATTATATTGCAGGGCAATTTCTACTCGAGTATCGTGCATAGTTTTGTCGCAATAGAAGATAGTATCATTTTTGACGGTTTGATTGCGATGCAGAGCTTTGACGTAGGACTTAATGCCACCCTCAAAATAGAATTGATAATGCTTCGGGCTATGACCTGATCTCTCGTCAATAACGTTCATGGTAATTCCTTTATTCAAGTATGATTGTTGGCGAAGGCGATCTAAAATTTTACCCCAATCAAATTCGGTTTCAGTAAAAATAGTAGCGTCTGGCTTAAAAATAATAGTCGTACCAGTTTTTTTGCTAATCCCGGTCGGTATTACTTTTTTGAGAGGTTTACCCATTTTATATTCTTGAGACCAGGAATGACCATCACGATAGATCTCGGCTCTTAAATATTCACTTAAAGCATTAACGACGGAAACACCAACACCGTGTAATCCTCCAGAAACTTTGTAGCCACCACCACCGAATTTTCCACCGGCATGTAATTTAGTTAAAACTGTTTCTAAAGCTGAAAGTCCGGTAATTTTATGTTTTTCAACTGGAATACCCCGACCATTATCATCTACTTTTACCATGCCATCTTTAAGTAAAGTAACAGTGATTTCGTTGGCATAGCCGGCCATAGCCTCATCAATTGAATTATCAACCACTTCCCAAATTAAATGATGTAATCCGGCCGCTGAGGTTGAACCAATATACATACCGGGACGACGTCTAACTGGATCAAGACCTTCTAAAACGGTAATGGCATCAGCTCCGTAATTCGATTTTACTTTTTTGTTTTCGGACATATAAAAATAAAAAAATACACCTAAAATGTGATATTTTTTCTTTAATTTTGTTAATTTTTTCTACTTATATTCTAGCAAAATAATTGAGGTTTGACAATAGAATTTAGAAAAAAATAATCATTGACAAAAGGATTGTTTTTTAGTAAATTAAGTTATTATTCCCTCGTGGAATAATCCTGGGCTGTCGGGGAAGTACAGTCTCGTTATTTAAAATAAAAAAATATTTTGTCATGGCAGAAAAATTTAATGTCACCGGCGAACAATATTTCGGCATTACTGGACAAGTGCTAGAAATTATTAAACAGCTCCGTCAAAAAGGCGGTAGTCCACTTAATCCTCATCTGGTAAAAATGGCTCTGCAAGAAATTGTAGAGGGTAAGTTTAGGCCAGCTTCAATGTTAAGGCTTATTTCTGGCGATGCAGTGTTGTGGCTAAAAGCCTCGGATGGTAAGGCCATTATTTATAATGCCAGTAAGACATTTAAGTCTTCTATCGATTCTGATTTTGTTGATTGGAAATTGATTGGCCCGAGTGAGGCAACCGTAGAGACCCTCATTAATGTTTATGAGGTGATTGAGGACGGAACTTTTCCTCAGATTTTCTCATCCTTAAGTGCTGATTTAGACAAATTAGTATTGACTCAAGCGCAAGTTATCGACTTCTGCGAAGCACATTCCAATTGGCTTCGTCAGGGTGGAGATATCACTTTTTTCTTAATCAAGGAAAAAAGGAAATATTTTGTGGTTATCGTGTATGTCTCTTCCGGTGGTCTGCATGTCGATGTCCTTGACTTTAAGAATGACCATGTCTGGCCTGCAAAGCTTCGTCATCGTCTTGTCGTCCCGCGGATGGCTTAATTTCTTTTTCCCTTGGATTTTTAGGACATAACGTTCTAAGAATCCAAGGGATTTTTTATTTTGGAGATTATTAGTAATGATGGTATAATGCTACTGATAAATTATAATTTATTTAAAAAAATATATGAAGATCTTAGTGACTGGCGGTGCTGGTTTTATCGCCTCTAATTTAGTGGATAGATTGATTGATGCTGGTCATCAGGTGGTAATTATTGATAATCTGTCTTCAGGCTTGAAGGAGTATATCAATCCCCAAGCCCATTTCTATCAATTAGATATTTTGGCTCCGAAAGTGGAAGAAATTTTTGCCTTACAGAAATTTGATTTAGTTTTTCATTTAGCGGCCCAGATTAGTGTTATAAAGTCAGTGGAAGATCCGGAATTTGATAATCGGGTTAATGTTTTGGGTGGACTCAATATTCTATCTTGTTGTTTAAAGCACCAAGTTAAAAAGATTGTTTTTGTTTCAACCGGCGGAGCTTTATATGGTGAGGCTGAAGTAATTCCCACCCAGGAAGATTATCCCACCTATCCTTTATCTCCTTATGGAATTCATAAATTAACTTTTGAAAAATATTTGAATTATTATCACGCTGTTTATGGTCAGAATTATACTACGCTACGCTTAGCAAATGTTTACGGTCCACGGCAGTATAAGGGCGGGGAATGTGGAGTTGTTTCCATTTTTATTGATAATGCTGTTTCGGATCGAGAGAGTATTGTTAATGGTGATGGTTCTAAAACTAGAGATTTTGTTTATGTGAGTGATGTAGTTGAAGCATTGATGAGAGCGGCGGCGACTGATTATGTTGGAGCTATTAATATCGGCACTGGAATTGAAAAAAGTGTCGCCGACGTTGTTTTAGCGATTGAGCTAGCACTGGGAAAAAGTATTAAAAAGAAATTTGGACCAGCGAAGGCCGGAGAGCAAGAAAGAAGTTGCCTAGATATTAGTCGCGCCAAACAAATTTTAGGTTGGGAGCCTCAGGTGATGTTAGATGAAGGTATTAAAAAGACTATTGCCTGGTCAAGGTAACAGATTAATCGATAATTAAATTTTTTAAATCAGATATGGGCCAACAGCTTTCTATTTTTTCATATGAACCGAGTAAAATGGTAAAAAATTTTTACTTATTTTTTGATACAGAAACGACTGGACTTCCTAAAAACTATAATGCCTCCTATGAAGACCTGGATAATTGGCCTAGAATAGTGCAGTTGGCTTGGGTGTTAACGGACGATAAGCAAGAGGTTTTGGAAAAAAAGACTTTTATCATCAAGCCTGATGGTTTTAGTATTCCAGCAGCTTCTTCAGCGGTTCATGGTATTGACGATGTTAAGGCTAATGAGTTGGGTGTTTCAATTATTGATGTTTTAAATGATTTTAATCAATCTTTGCAGAAAAGCCTTCCTACTTTAGTGGCTCATAATATTCTTTTTGATATTAATGTTTTGGGGGCTGAGTTCTTACGGGCTAATATTTCAACTAATTTTATGGATCTCTCTCAAATTTGTACTATGAAAAGTAGTATTGAATTTTGTGGTCTGGCTAATCGAAAATTTCCCAAGTTAGCCGAACTCTATCGTCAATTATTTAACTCTGATTTTTCTAATGCCCATGACGCCTTGGCGGATGTTCTAGCTTGCTACCAATGTTTTTTTGAATTGAAAAAAAGGCAGATTATTAAATAATCAATTTCAAGATCTCTTGGCATTTTATCCGTTTTTTGTTATACTTGAATTATAATAATCTAATTTATTTTTTATGGCTGTAAGTACTATACCTAAGAAGGTTTTATTAGCTGATGATGAAAAAGCAATTGCTAAAGCTTTGTCACTTAAGCTAGCCAAGGTCGGTTTCGTTGTTGATATTGCTGTTAATGGAGTTGAGGCGATTGAAAAGGCTAAGGCAGGCAAGTTTGATATTATTGTGTTGGACCTTATTATGCCCGAGAAGGATGGTTTCGCTGTTTTAGAATATTTAAAGGAAAATAAAATTACTACTCCAGTGCTCGTAGCTTCGAATTTAAGTCAAGAAGAGGATTTGAAGCGAGCTCAGGATTTAGGTGCTGTTGATTATTTTGTTAAATCTAATATGTCTTTACAGGAAATAGTTGATAATATTAAAAAAGTACTAAAGGTATGATTTTAAAACTGAGTGATGAGCTTTTGCAAGTTATTTTAGTTGAGAAAGATTTTGTGTCGAGTGAAGACATGAAGAAGGCCGTTGACTTTGCGCAAAAGAATAATGTCGCTATTTTAGACTATCTCTTTACTCAAAATATTTTAACCACTGACCTTTTAGGCCAGGCTTTAGCGGAATATTATAAGATTCCGTATTTTGATTTAAACACTCATGAGCTAAACGCTACCCAGGTTTTGAAGTTACCGGAAGAGTTGGCTCTTAAATATAATCTTTTATTCTTAGTGGAAAATAAAGACCAAATTCTTTTGGCGACCGATGATCCAACTCAAGAAGGAATGCTTGAGGCCCTTAAGCCGATTTTTCCGAATAAGAAGATTTTGTTTGCTTTTTCTCTGCCAGATGATATCCGAAATAAATTTGTCTTCTATCGTCAAACGCTGGAAACACGTTTTGCTGCTATTTTGCAAGAGAAAAAAAGAGTTGCGCCGGAGATAGTTGATGAGATTGTTAAGGACGCTATTTTTTATCGTGCTTCTGATATCCATTTCGAGCCAACAGCGACCGAAGTTCTAATTCGTTTTCGTATTGATGGTGTCTTGCAGGATGCCGGTCGGATAACTAAGGAATATTATGATAATATTTTAAATTTGATTAAGGTTTTGGCCCGTATTAGGACTGATGAACATTTGTCAGCCCAAGACGGTGCTATTCGTTATGAAGCTGAAGGAGGAGCTAATATTGATTTGCGGGTTTCCATTATCTTAACCATTAACGGTGAAAAAGTAGTTATTCGTCTTTTGTCCCAGTATACTGGAAATTTATCTTTTGTTGACTTAGGGTTATCTGCCAGCGATCAAAAACTACTTGACTTTAATATGCATCGTCAGTTCGGTATGATTTTAGTCACCGGTCCGACTGGGTCAGGTAAAACTACTACTCTTTATGCTGTTTTGAAGGCGGTTAAAAATCCGGGGATTAATGTAACGACCATTGAAGATCCAGTGGAATATAAAATAAGTGGTGTTAATCAGATCCAGGTTAATGAACAAACTAATCTTACTTTTGCTAAAGGATTGCGTTCCATTTTACGTCAAGATCCGAATATTATTTTAGTGGGAGAAATTCGTGATCAAGAAACTTCGGAGATTGCGGTTAACGCTGCCTTGACCGGTCATTTGTTATTATCAACTTTTCATGCCAATGATGCTTCTACGGCTATTCCGCGCTTGCTGGACATGGGAGCTGAGCCATTCTTATTGTCTTCAACTTTAAAGCTGGTTATTGCTCAGCGTTTAGTCCGTCGGATTTGCGAAAATTGTCGCCGTAGTGTTGAGTTTACTAAATCAGATTTGGAAAAAAAATATCCCTATCTTAAATCTTATTTTACTGAAAGCAGTTATGCCTTTTATGAGGGCAAGGGTTGTCAGGCTTGTAATCATACCGGTTTCAAGGGGCGAATTGCGATTTATGAATTAATTAGTATTTCGACTGAAATCCAAAATTTAATTGTGGCTAAGGCTCCGGCTCAAGATATTTGGAAGGTAGCAGTAAAACAAGGATCACGTCCTTTGTTTGCTGACGGTCTAGAAAAAGTCAAGACGGGAGTCACGACTTTAGATGAGCTGTTGCGTGTCGCACGTCCATCTTAATTAATATAAAAAATATATGATTAGAGGCTCTGAGGCCCTGCTTTTATCTAAGCCGGTTCACAAAAAAAGCTTATTTAACTTTGGTTATAACAAGGAAGAAGATTATTTTTTTGAAAATCTTTCTATTCTGATGAGTTCCGGCATGCCAGTTTCAGAGGCTGTTTTAGCTTTGGGAAGGGAAATTCGGACTCCAAAGATGACTAGTCGAGTTGAAACTTTGAAGCGGGAAATTGATAGTGGCTCATCTCTGTATGTCGCTTTGGAAAATAGTAAATTATTACCTAAACATTTTGGTGACTTAATTCGAGTCGGCGAAAGTTCTGGGTTATTGGTTGATAATTTTAATATTATTGTCGATCAAAGGCAGAGAGAGCGAGTTTTCGGTTCTCAGATTAAGGTGGCTATGGCTTATCCGCTGACCGTTATGATCGTGGCCTTGCTTGTTGGCGTGGCCATTACTTGGTTTTTGTTACCTGGCTTGTCTGGTATTTTTTCTTCGATGAAAATCGAATTGCCTTGGATTACTAGGGTGATGATTGGTTTTGGTAAATTTATATCTACTTCTGGCTATTGGGCTTTGCCTTTATTTATGCTAGCGGTTTTTATTATTTTTTATTTAGTTTTTTCTTACAAGAAAACTAAGTATATTGGTGAATATATTATCTTACATTTACCTCGGGTCAAAAAAATTATCCAGGATTCGGAAGTGGCTCGATTTTCTTATTTATTGGGTAGTTTGCTTAAGGCTGGCTTGCCGATTGATACGGTAATGGGCTTTTTGGCGGAATCGGCTAAAATTTCAGCTTACAAAAAGTTCTATAGTTTTGCTCAAAAAAAGATTTTAGATGGTGATTCTTTGGCTCGAATTTTCTCTGCCTATCGAGGTATTGATCGCTTGATTCCAATTCCGATTCAACAAACTATTATTAGTGCCGAAAACTCCGGACGTTTGTCAGAGGCTAGTTTGCATGTTTCCAGTATTTTTGAAGCTCGCATGGAGCTTAATTACAAACTTCTAACAACAATGCTAGAGCCAATTCTCTTGGTCATTGTTTGGTTGGGAGTTTTGGGTATTGCTCTGGCCATTGTTTTACCAATTTATAGTTTAATTGGTGGCATGAATCAGCAAATTTAATTTAGATTATGAAATCAAGAGCCTTTACCTTGATCGAAATATTATTAGCGATAGCTGTTATTGCTATTATTGCTGGAATTATGACGCCGATTTTTTTGTCTTCGCAGGTCAGAAATGATATTGATGTGGCGACATTATCTTTGGTTAGGAGTATTCGTCGAGCCGAACAATTGTCTCGCAATGGGGAAGGGGATTCTGCTTGGGGTGTTAATCTATCAAGTGGTGAGATCCTTATCTTCAAGGGACCAAGTTATATCGGTCGTGATTCAAGTTTTGATGAAAGTTTTTCTATTCCTAATAATATTAGTTTTTCTGGAACATCTTCTGTGGTGTTTAATAAGTTCAGTGGCTTGCCTTCAGCTAGTGGTACAATTAATCTAACTTCAATTAACAATGAAACACGTGTCATTAATATTAACTCTAAAGGGTCGGTTGATTATTAGAAAAAAGGTTTTAGCTTTTTCAATGATTGAGGCTCTTCTGGCCGGATCACTATTGGTCACGGTTGTTTTTGTTTTATCCGGAATTTTAATTTTTGGACAAGAGAGCTCTAAAATAGCTGGGGACAGGCAACGGGCGACGGCTCTAGCTGAGGAAGGGTTGGAGATTGTGCGCAATATGAAAGAGGCTTCTTTTGCTAGTCTAACTTCCGGGTTACATGGATTGGCTATTTCTGGTGGCAAGTGGCAATTTTCTGGGGTTAATGATTCAACGGGGATTTTTACCCGTAGCCTAATTATCTCCGACCTAGATTCTTATACTAAATCAGTGACCTCTACCGTTAGTTGGATTGCTAATCCACAACGAACTGGTTTGGTGTCCTTGGAAAGTCAACTTACTAATTGGCATCGAGCTGGGACCAGTGATTGGTCTAGCACTACGGTTGAAGCTGGATTTAGTGCTGATAATAATCAAAATGGTGTTAGTGTTCGGGTTGATGGTACTTACGCTTATGTTTGTTTATTATCCGCTTCCAATAATTTTTTGGTGGTTGATATTTCTAATCCGGCTCTTCCGACCTTAGTCGGTCTAGCTTCGGTCACCGGAAATGTTACTGATATGGAAATCTCAGGTAATTATGTTTATCTTAGTTCGGGTTCTAATAATTCTGAAATGACTATTGTGGATGTCAGTAACAAGGCGGCGCCGACAATTGCTGGGGTTTATAATGCCTCTGGTAACAATGATGGCTTATCAATAGATGTTATTGGGACCACTGCTTATTTGGCTCGGGCTCTTAGCAATACCGCCGGTCAAAATGAACTTTATGTCATCAATGTTTCAAATCCGGCGTCCTTACTTCTTTTAGGTTCCTATAACGCCGCTTATTCAATTTATGATATCCAGGTTTCTTCTGATTCCTATGCTTATTTAGCCACCGATGCCGACACCACCGAACTTGTAGTGCTTAATGTTCAAAATCCAATTTCAATCTCTGTCGCTGATACTTTGAATGTCGTCGGTGGCAGTACTAATTTAAACGGCTCGGCTATTGCTATTTTTGACTCTAATGCTGATGGGATAGAGGATCGAGCAATTTTAGCACGTCAGAGCGAGGGTCGAGTTTGGCGAATTGATGCTTTAAACCCGACTAATGTTAGTCTATTGTTGGCTAATGGTTATACGGTTACTGGCGTTGGAGCTAATAATATTAATTATTTGGAATTATTTAATGCTAATAAATACTTAGCCGTTGCGACATCAGCTGCTACGGCCGAGGTGGTAATAGTTGATATTACTACTCTTTTGAGCCCGACGGTTTTAAGTACAACTAATCTCGTCGGAGCTAGTAATTTTGCTGCTGATGGTCTGGCTTATGCCGCTTCAGTTGATCGTTTGTTGGCAGTTGGAGTACGCTTCCCCGGTAATTCAAATTATATTTTAGAAATTATTAAACCTAATTAAGATATGCGTAAGTCAGGCTTTACTTTAATTGAATTAGCTCTTTACTTAGCTCTGGCGGCGATTGTTCTGTCTGGTTCGGCAGCGATGATATCTCTAGTTTTTGATGCTCGGATTAAGGACATGGTGGTTAATGAAGTGGAACAACAAGGAGATTTAGTCTTGCAAAATATTACGCAAAGCATTAGAAATGCGACCGTGGTTAATTACCCGACCCCCGGAACTAGCACTAGCACTTTGTCTATTGATACTTTGGTTGGGGTTAATAATCCCACAATTTTTAGTTTGTCTGGTGGCACTATATTTATTAAAGAAGGCGCAGCTTCGGCCATAGCTTTGACTAATTCTCGGGTTTTAGTCTCAGGTCTTAATTTTCAAAATTTAGCTCAAACTGGCGCTAATGATAGTTTGCGCGTTTCTTTTGTTATGACTTATAACAGCAGTTCAGCTAATCCGGTTTATCAGTATAGCCGAACTTTTTATGGTTCTGGATCGTTACGACAATAATTATGAAAAATATTAATAAACAACCGTCGGCCTTTGTTTCTTTAATCAGCGTTTTGATTTTAGGCGCTATTGGTTTGAGCGTTTCTGTTTATATTATTATATTTTCTTTGTCAGCTTCTAAAAATAGTTTGTCATTGGTTCAGTCTAGTCAGGCGAGAGCATTAACTTCTGTTTGCGCCGAGAGAGCTCTAGAGCAAATTAGAGAATTGCCAACTTATATTGGGACGACTAATCTTAGCTTAAGCAGCGGAATATGCTCGTTTACGATTTCAAATACTGGCGGAGAAACTAGAACTATCGCTATTATCGCTACAGTTTCCAGCGTGGTACGTCGTTTATCCTTGACTATTACTGCTATTAATCCGGTTATTTCCATTGGTTCTTGGCAAGAGACGCAGTAATATGGTATTTTTCCTTTGTTATTTTTGTGGTTTTTAGGTATAATATAATTAACTTATAAATCTATTTAGCTTAAAAAGGTCGAGCTAAATGAAGCTTAGTTTTAAATAAAAAATATGAAAAATAAAAAAGCGTTTACTTTGTTAGAAATTTTGTTAGTGGTGGCAGCTATTGCCATTTTAGCGGGAATTGTAATTTTAGCTATCAATCCTACCAAACAATTAGGTGATACCAGAAATTCTCAACGTCGAATTGATGTTAACACCATTTTGAATGCTGTTTATCAATATGCTATTGATAATAATGGTACATTACCTACGGCTATTTCATCCTCAACCCCTACTTATGGTATTTGCAAGAGCAATCCAACCGCTACTACCAGTTGCGTTGATTTATCAGTTTTGACCACTGATGAAAAATATTTAGTATCAATTCCAACTGATCCTTCGGGCGTGATTAATACCAACGATAGTAATTATCGAATTCAGAAGACTGCTAATGGTCGGGTTACTGTTTGGGCTAATGCTCCAGAGCAGGGCGCTACTATTACTGTTACTCGATAATAAATGTGGCATAGAATCTGCTTAATTTATTTCTTTTAAATTAGGCAGACTTGATTACGCATTTATTTTATTTTCTTCTTTATGTCTTTTCGAAAAAAAATAATTTTTTTTGTTTTATTAGCTTCGGTTGGGACTCTAATTTTATTATATTCCGGACTATTATTCATTTTGGATAGAAACTTTTCCTACATGGAAAATGAAGCGGTTGATCGTCGCTTAAAGAGGGCTGGTAGTGTTTCGGAGATATTCTTTAACTCTCTTAAATCTCGAGTTTCTGATTGGGGGGAATGGGATGATTCTTATAATTTTTTAAGTAACGGAAATAATGCTTTTATTGAGGAAAATTTAAATGAGGTGGCTCTGACTAATTTAGATGTCAACGCTATTGTTTTTACAAATACTCAAGGAAAAATAATTGGTTCTTATGCCTACGATTTTTTAGAGAAGAAAGAATATTCTAATTTTAATAATCTTTTTCAGGGTCAACTTAATGACCCTAATTTTCGCAGTCATTTTATGACTGATGGTCCGGAGCAGGGGGCGATACTTTTTTCTGGAGGCTACTCGCCTTTTTATTTAGTGTCTAAGCCGGTGTTAAGGAGTGACAAGAGCGGTCCGTCTCTTGGCTATATTTTTATGGGTCGTTTTTTAGATCAGGAATTTGTTAATTATCTTTTTGGCGATGTTGCCTTGTATTCCATTGATTTCAGTCGTGTCGATAACCCTAATTTGCCCCCTGATCTATTGGAGGCTCGGAACAAACTGATTGTTGACGAAAAATTTTTAATTATTCCTCATGATTCCCAAACTATTTATGGCTATTCTCTTTTTAAAGATTATAACGATGACCCGGCCTTTGTGTTGAGAATTAAAACTGATCGGTCAATTCACCAATCTGAGATCAACGTTCTGTTTTATATCTCGCTTTTGTTATTTGTTATTCTTTTATTTTTTGTTTTAATATTTTTATGGATGATTAATGGTATCTTTATTGGTCGATTGGCCAAAATATTTGAAAAGGTGGAGGAGTATAAAAAATATCCGGAGTCCGATGTGAGCATTGTTATTGCTGGAAATGATGAGTTGTCCGGGTTATCGGAGGAATTTAATTCTTTGGTGAAAGAAATTTCTTCTACTCGTAATTTTTATAAAAATCTTCTAGCTAGTTTGCCCGACATGGTAGTTATTGTTCGGGCTGGACTGATTGTCTATGTTAATAATTCTTTCGAAACTATCACTGGATTCAGCGAAGGAGAGGCTGTTGGACAAGACTTTCTAAATTTTGTTGAAAAAGATTATCAAGAGTTGAAAAAACAGAATATGAAATTGCGTTCCTCTGGGGTTAATGTTTTACCGTATTTTATTAAAATGATTACCAAGAAAGGGCCACTTGACGTTCGGGTCGATTCTCGATTTTTTGATTATCAGGGTGGCCAGGTTGATTTAATAGTTTTAACTGACGTCAGTGATAGCGTTAAGTCCAGAAAGAAGATTGAAGAAAAGGTTGATGAGCTAGAGCGCTTAAATCATGTCATGATTAATCGCGAATTACAGATGATGGAATTAAAGAAGAAAATTAAGGAGCTGGAAGAGAAATCTGGTGAAAAATAATTTTTTTATGAATTATATTAATAAGAAGCCAATAGTTTTTTTTGTTAATGTTTTAATAATATTTTTATTGACTCTTAGCTTTTTGTCGATTTTTTTAAGTCTCAATTATTTTTCTATTAATTCCGAGTCCTTGGTTAATCAGGAAAATAATTTCTTATTAGCGGAGGGGGCTAATAATCTGTCGGCTGATTGGAATAAGATTTTTTTCTTAATGGGGCAGAGTTTAGAGGTTGAAAATTATAATTTAACGACTACGTCGGAAAAATTCTATTTAGATCAATCCCGGTATGATTCAAAAGCTTTTAAAGATTATTATTCTTCTTTTGCTAAGAGATCAGAACAAAGTTCAGTTTTAGTTCAATTCTTCTTAAATATTAACCGAGACGTCAATTTGTTGGAATCTTATTTATCCGATTTCTATAATTATCTTCGAGGTGGAAACAAGGAGGCGGCCTATAATTTATTTCGACGAGATATTTCTCAGCTCCAAATTAGTTTAAATAATAATACTAATTCATTCTCCACTGAAGTTAGACAACAAAATTTTAATTTTAATAATCGGATTACCCAAAAACAACAAGCCAATATTATTTGGATTATTATCATTTTTTTGATTAACCTATCTCTCTCGATTATTATTTTATTTTTAGCCCGTTGGAGTCTGAGTCGGTATTTTAAGAATCTAAATCAGGCCATCTATCGAGTGGCTTCCGGTGATCTTGAACAGCGATTGCCGGAGAATAAAGGGCCACGAGATATTTGTGACTTGAGTCACGCATTTAATGGCATGGTTTTAAAGTTTAAAGATTCAAGTAATTCTTTGTTAGCTAGAATTAAAGAAAAAAGTTTGGAATTGGATCGAATATTAATAGAGAGTCAGGGTCAATTAATAGACTTGGAAGAGCAGCGGGAAAATTTGAAAAAAACCAAAACCTCGGTTTTAAATATTCTAGAGGATGTTAATGATGAAAAGAGTCGGGCTGATTTATTGTCTCAAGATTTACAAAAATTCAAATTAGCCGTTGATCATGCCTCAGATTATATTATTATTACCGATAAGAATGGCATTATTGTTTATGCTAATCAAGGAGTGGAAGATATTACCGGCTTTACGCCAGCTGAAGTTTTGGGAAAGAAAGTTGGCGTTAAGAGCCTCTGGGGTGGAAACATGCCACTAGATTTTTATCAAAAGTTATGGGAGACTGTTAAAGTTAATAAGCAGAGCTTTACTTCCGATTTTAATAATCGTCGTAAAAACGGCGAAGATTTTGTGGCCGATATTAGCATTTCTCCAATTTTAGATAGAAATAAGGATGTGGAATTTTTTGTTTCTATTGGTCGCGACATTACTGTTGCTAAGCAAATTGATTTGGCCAAGACTGAGTTTGTTTCCCTGGCCTCACACCAACTTAGAACTCCGCTGACTTCCATTAAGTGGAATGCGGAAATGCTTTTAAGCGGGGATGCCGGAGAATTAAAGGGGGACCAGACGGATTTTACCAAAGAAATTTTTAATAGCAACGAAAGAATGATTGAGCTAGTCGACTCTTTGCTCAATGTTTCTCGTTTGGACTTAGGCACACTTAAGGTCGAGGGGGTTCCAACTGATATTTTAGAGTTGGTAAAAGATTTAGTTCGAGAGGTCGAGCCTTTAATTGTCAGAAAGCAGGTCAAGCTAACAGAAAAATATGATCCAAAATTGCCAATTATTGAACTTGATAAAAAATTGTTCTTTATGGTCGTCCAGAACCTTTTAACTAACGCTGTAAAATATAGTAAAACTGGGGGGAAGGTAAATATTGAAATTGGATTTGATGGTCCGAATAATGTTTTAATCCAAGTCTCAGATAATGGTTATGGAATTTCAGTTAAGGATCAAGATCGAATTACTACGAAGTTTTTTCGAGCCGATAACGCTCGAAAGATAGAGCCAGACGGTAATGGTTTGGGGCTCTATATTGTCAAATCAATTGTTGATAAGGCTAGAGGGAGACTCTGGTTTGAGTCTAAGGAGGGTAAAGGAACGACTTTTTATGTTTCTTTACCGATTAAATTACCTAAAAAATAATCAATATGTCGATGAAAGAAATAATTATTGCTAATTGGAAAATGAATGTCCCTTATCAAAAAGTTCCTGGCCTACTAAATAAATTTAAATCTTTGAAATTTTCTAATTCAGCTGAAGTAGTCTTATGCCCGGATTTTTTAAGCTTGCCTTTGGCCCGTGTAGCTTTAAAGGGCACCAAAATAAAATTGGGTGCTCAGGATGCTTCTTTTGTTGAGCGTGGCGCTTGTACCGGAGAAGTGTCTCCAGCTGATTTAGAAGAGTTGGGTGTTAATTATATTATCCTGGGTCATAGCGAGAGGAGAGAATACCTTTTGGAGTCTGATGAGCTCATTAATCACAAGCTAAGCGCTGTTTTAGCAGTTCCTGGCTTGACTCCGATTCTTTGTGTGGGAGAAAAAGTGCGCGGAAAAAATCCTAAAACTATTTTGTTTAAACAGCTGGAAGGGGCTTTAAAAAATATTAAATTATCACCTAAACAATCTATTATTGTTGCCTATGAACCGGTTTGGGCAATTGGAACCGGAGAGGTTATTAGTCCCGCGGAAGTTACTTTGGCTCATTTACTGATTAAAGGATTTTTGACTAAGAGATTTAAGCCAAGTCAATGCCGAGTTATTTATGGTGGTAGTGTCAACGTCAAAAATTCGGCTGATTTTAGAGATATTGCTGTAGTTGATGGACTCCTGGTCGGTGGTGCTAGCCTTAATCCTAAAGATTTTTTGACGATTTTCCGTAATATGCTACAATAGTTGTCATATGTATAATATTATTCCTTTGATCCTAATCTTAATTAGTCTCATCATCATCATGGTGATTGTGCTTCGCAAATTTCCTCAATTGGCAGTTTTAGATGTGGAGAATATGCCCTCAGAAAAGGTAGACAAGATTAAAGAGAGAATTATCCGAAGTCGTTTGGAGCGAGATTTTACCAAATGGAATGTTTTGATTATTGATTTTTGGAAAGCAGCGACGAAGCGTCTAAACTTTTTTTCTGCTTGGCTGGAAAGATTGCGAGAATTGAAGAAAAAACAGCAGGAAGAAAAGAAGATGTCTCAAATTAGTCCGACTGAAAAAATTGAATTATTCTTAGGTCAGGCCAGAGACTTGGTCAAGAAAGAGGATTTAGATTCTTTGACTGAGGCTGAGGCTAAATTAATTGAGATTGTCAGTTTAGATCAAAAATATTTGCCAGCCTTTATTGAGCTCGGTGAAGTTTATGCCAAGCTTAAAAAATATGCTGAAGCTAAACAAACCTTCATTTATGTCTTACGTTTGTTGGAATCTCAGAATGACCCAAAGACTGAAGCTGATATTAATTATCAATTATCTTTAGCTAATAGGAATTTAGATAATCTTGACGAAGCTCGAGATAATATTATAGAATCATTGAAGATTGAGCCCAACCATCCGCGCTACTTGAATATTTTGTTGGACTTAGCTATTATGCAAAAGGACAAAACTTTAGCTCAAGAAGCTTTAGATCGTTTGAGCGAAGTTAATCCAGAGAATCAGAAGTTAGGGGAGTGGCAGGTTGCTATTGATAATTTGTAGTTTATTGCCGTTGTAGCTCAGCTGGTAGAGCATCTCCATGGTAAGGAGAAGGTCATCGGTTCAATCCCGATCAACGGCTCAGAACACTAAAACCGATTAAACATCGGTTTTTTTGTTTTATATTAGAGAAAATTAATACTGTTTTTCTGGTTGTCATAATTGAGAAATGGTAAAAATTTTTTTGACTTTTTGTGAGTATTAATGGTATAATCACTTTAATTTGGTTGATATTTAGTTTAAAATTATGAAATTGGGGAATCCAAATAGTTTAATCCGAAATAATGATATTTCTAAAGAAGTTGATAAAATCCAGCAAGATTTTTTATTAGGTTTAAAAGAGATACAAAATAGGCGGGATGCTAAAATTGCCGCCATTTTACAAAAAAGTAGTGATTCTAATTTGTCTAATGCCATAGCAGCTATTAAAAAGATGATATAATTATGAGTAATAATTTAGAAAAAAATAGAAATAAAATAACTCCCTTGGAATCAGAGGGGTCGATTGAGATTGAGAATAATTTTGAAAAAGAAGTCGGTGCGATTTTTTCTGATTTTGATAAGACTCAGGAGGAGGCTTTAAAAAGTAATGAAGTCTTAGCTGCTAAAATTGAAGAGCCAGAAATAAAAGAGGTTTATGTTGAAGCAAGAGAATCGATGGAAAAATTAGCAGAAGCTCAGGAAAATTTATTAGTCAAATTATTTAACCGGGTTTTGTCTAAAGTAGATGAAAAATGGATTAAGTTTAAAGATGAGAGAAGGTTTAAGTCTCTTGTCGGCCGATTGGCTGAGATTAGAGACAAAACTTCGAACTGGTCTAGAATTCATAATAAATATTTAAAACTTGAAGCGAAGGGGATGCCAAATAAGCTTAATGAGCATTTTGATAAAGTTTATAAAAATATTAATAAAGATCTGGATGATTATAGGTCTATAGAATTGAGTGGTTTGGCGGAGCATAAAGTTGATAAGTTGGAGCGTAATCTAAAAATAATCTTAGAACCTTTGATTTTAAATAAAATTGGTCGAGGACAGATTAAAGAGTCTTTAGATCTTTGGGACAAATTTCCTAATAAAGGTGAGTCCTCCATTTCTTTGGAGATAGCTCAAAAGATTGGTGACCAAATTATTAAGCAGGGCCCTAGTTTTCCCGAAGGCAACGAAGGTGACAGGAATCGCTATCAACTAGTTCGTGATCAGCTTAAAGATCATCCCGAAATTTATTTCTTATATTTAGTTCGGGCGACAGACCAAGACTATAATAACAGGCGTGATTTAAGTCGCGATAAAACATTTTATTCAGCCCTGGATAAGATTGGAGATGACCCTCAAAAGAGTTATGCTCTTAATTTTGTTAGTCTTGAGATTAATATTTTAAAGCGGGATTTAAGTCCAGAATTAACTAGTTTAATTTTTAAAGAATATCTTAAGCACAATACTTATAAGATTTTACATAACTTAGATATTTTTCAGGATGAAGTAAATGGTTTAGACATCGCTGATCGGCGACAATTTTTTGAAATAGCTGGGATTAATTCAATTCATCAAATTGGTAAATATGGTAAATTTTTAAAGTTTACTCCGGATGAAATTAATTTAATTTTAGACAATGATTATAATGTTAAGAATTCAATAGAAACTAAGGATGCTGTTTTGGAAAAGGTTATTGAAGAGTCTAAAAATAGAGATCCTCTGGCTATTTTGACTAATGCCTCGATCTTTAATATTACCCCTCTTGAGCAAGGGGGGCTGTTGCAAAACATTGCCCAAGATGATAGCGGCCTTAGCTTTAAACAACTTTTAGATCATCCGGAAAAATATCCCGATTTGTCTCCGGAGATGGTGGAGAGTAGTTTCACATCATTCTTAGACCGGCATTCTAATCGTGATACTCTAAGTAAGATAATTTATAGTAAAATTCCGATTAACTCAGAGCAAAAGAAAAAATTAATTGATCAATCTTTTGCGGGGTGTAATTATCCTCTTGATCTTTTAGTTTTTTTGTCTAGAAATCGTCAATATTTAGATTCGGAAGACCGGCTTTTGATTGAGACTAAATTTTTAGAAGTCTTTTCTAAAAATCCCGATATTAACAATGAATATGATTTATCTGTTTTGACTCCAGAAAACATGGAATCGGCGATAGCTAAAGTTCGGTCTATTGAGCCCAATTGTTTTGTTAAATGGTTTATCGACGACAATAATTTGAAGTTAGATAAAAAATATTTTGATTATTTATTAGGCAAGGTGAGTAATCCAGAGATTTTTCTCAATATTTTAAGCGACTATTTGATCGTTGGAAAAATTTCAGCCGATAAATATCAAGAGATTTTTATTAAGGTCTTTAACTTCGCCTCAGTTGATAGTCTTTTGCGGGTGAGCACTATTTATAAGACTCCGGAAAGTAATGAGATCTTGTGGAAAAGATTAGAAAAAAATAATAATAACGGTGAGGCCTTCAATAAAATTTTAAATCTTGTAGAATCCGGTCAAATTGAAGTCCCTGAAGAAAAGAAAATTCAACTCTATCAAAACGCTGCTAGAACGATTGATATTTCCAAACTGAGTTCTTTTATCGGAAATCGTTCATCCGGTTTTGGGAGATGGGCTGAGCTCAACAACATGGATGATGTCGCTAATCTTTGCATTAGAGAAAAAAATAATTTAGTGCCGGTTAGTATTTTAAAGAATTTTAGTTCAGAGATTAGTTTGGAAACTTTTCACAAACTGGTTGATTTCATAATTAATTCTGATGAAATTTCAAATAAAATTGATTTTTTGGAATCAATTCATGACATTAATTACCGTAATAAGACATCGGAAGATCGAGGGACGGTTAGTCAGGAAGAGTTGGCATCTTTAACCGAAAAAATGATAGCGAGTGGCTCAAATCAAGAACTCCTGTCTTTATTGAAGGGCTTTGATTTTAACGATAATAATTTGCTTTCACCCGATAAAGAGGCTTGGGCCAAAGAAAAAATATTAGAATCTTCTAATTTTGAAGATATAGTCCAATTGCTTAATTCCAATTCTCTCGGCGAAATAAGTTTAGTTTTAGCCGAAAAACATAAAATTGGTTAGTTTGTCTTTGAAAACTTTCCGACTGATTATAAAAATGTTCCTTTAATCTCAAGCTTAATTAGAAATGGTCACGATTTTAACTTGAGCCAGGATCAGATTATGGCTATGATGTTAAAATTAAGCACACAAGATAGCGCGGCCAGTATCCGAGTGTTGTTGGAGAATATTGATGTTAAATATTTTATTTTAGATAAAGATAATCAGAAAGAAATTATTGATAATATTATTTCTTGTAATTCTAATAGCACTGATGTTATTTTCTCCAACTATATGCGCTATAATGTGGATCGATTTGGAGACTTAGATAGTAACCCCTTTGCTTTAAACCCTGATCAGATATCGAAAATAGTTAATCGTGCTATCAATTATTCTCCGGGTGATTTTTTATTAAATTATAGTGCTCTCAGTAAAAGTCGGGATGCTTCACCGGATGAAGATAAAGATGCATTTATAGTTTTATCTCAAGAGCAAGAAGAGGCCTTGGTTCTGTCTTATGTTAACCACAATTATTATGGTAATCCTGCTCATTTTCAAAATATTATTGATAATTATCCTGATCTTTTAGAAAAATCTCTTTTGAAGGTTATTAGCAAGGATAATGTTTCTCCCTTAATTGCTATTATGAATTTTTGTCCAGAAATAGCTTCCCGGGTTGCCTTGAATGTTAAGGGACTATTTTTAGAGTCGCTCTGTGGTTTGTATGAAGACAATAGAAGCCATCGTCGGTCGGCTTTGGGATTAAATGTTTATAAGATCTTACAATTATTAAACAAAGCTAATTTATTAACTGTTTCTGACTTGAAAAAAATGGAGAATAACCTGGAGTTAGAAAAGAATAATCGAGATAAAACTTTAAATTTTTCAATAGTTTTCAATAGTCTGTTGGCAGTTGAGACTGATAAAAATGTTGATAAGGTGGCAGGGAAAGAAGTTTTTAAAGAGTTTAAAGATTTTGAGAAAAAATATCAGACTAATTGCAAGGGTAAAAATATTTTAACCTTAGTGGCTGCCGCCGAGTACAGTCGAGCAGTAGAAAGTAATAAGGATTCATCGTTTAAAGCTATTTTTTTGAACATTGCCAAAAGACTAAAAGAATATGATTTTCTCCTGTCTGCTAAAGCAGCCAATATCCCGGCAGGATTGAGAGTTTCAATTGGCATGGAATATGAAGTTGTTTCTAAAATCAGTTCTGGCTATTTTGAACATAATAATACCAACTACAAAGATGATATTCTGCTATTAACGGCCTTGGGAGATTTAGGCCAGGGCAACGATGCGGACCATGAATTTGCCACTAAACCAACTGATAATCCTTATATTATGCTTTTAGAAATGAAACTTCTGCAGGACTTGGATTTTATTGATTTTAATTTTAAAGATTCGGATTTGGGAGGCTATGTTGGAGCAGCGACTGGTATTCATCTAACTATCGGTGGTGAGAATGATATTAAGGTTAATAGCCAAACAAATTTTTTGCAAAATGTTGTGATGGCCGCTAATTTAGGTGGAGTTTACTCTGGCACTGAGGTGAGGGCTGTTGGTAGATCTCGGGGTAGCATTCGGCAGCGTAACTCTGACTCTATTAGCAAGGGAAATGTTAAAGTTTTTGATAAGGTCAATCAGTCGGTGGAATTAAGAGCCTTCTCTATTGATAAATGGGAACAATTTGAAAGAAATATATTAACAAATTATCATGGAGCAATCGGCATTCAAGCCCTCGAGAAGTATACTAATATCTCTAACTTTTCTGATTTAGAACCATTAATAGCGGATATGCCAGAGACGGCAACTAGTCTTTATGAATTTTTAAAGCAGAATAATTTAATTAAGAAAGATATCGTCGACGAAAGAATTAAGGATATTATTTATGAGTGGATTTTAGTTCAAGTTGAAATGTCGCGCTCTGTCAGTGATCACAATGATAATTTTTTGAATAATGAAACTAGTGGGTATATTGATGAGCATGGCGCATGGAGAGATGTTATAGATTTTGCTCGGGGTAGGGATAATCGAAGCGCTTTTTCAGCCGAGATTGCTAAAATCATGCCCAATAAGAGTTTGGAGGATTATTTTCAGAGTAATTTGAAGTTTAATGAAGTTTCTGATTTCTTCAATGAAATTTCTGTAGATATGGCTAATAAGTTGACCCGGATTAACAACTTATATCTAAAAGGAGACCAGGTTAATATCCAAAACATGTTAAATACAACAATTAAAGATGGTGTTGCTGATACTGATAAAAAAGCTCCAGAGCTTTCAGTTTTTGATAATCGTGGACAAGTCAGAAAAGATCGTTATTATATACAAGGCTCAAGTGATCGTTTAATAATTAATCGGGCCCAGGATATACTTTTAAATTTTAACGAGAAGATGCAAAAGATTATACAAAAAGAGGTGGTGGAGAGCGCGGAATTATTAGCAGCTTAATTATAAAAATATGAAAGAAATAAAATTTACTCCAGTTTATAGAATTGAAGATATTCCTCGCCCCAATAATAAGGTCTATGACTTATTGGAATTATTTTCTAATTATAAGGATAAGCCCAGGGAAGATTTGTCTGCCGAAGAGAACATGACCCGGGAGGCTTTAAATGATGTTTACAAGGAGTCGGCCGATAAAGATCATGACCTCATTATCCTTTTAAGTAGTTTAGAGGGGCAGGGAGTGATATCTAATGGCGATAAATTATTTATGGCTTGTTTATTTTTGACTGCTGACAATATTGGTCCTGATCTAAAAGAAACTAAACTAATGATTGAAAGAAAAAAAATTAACCTTGAGGTAGTTAAAAATGAAGTAGTTTTAGCAAAACTATCTTCAACAGTTCAGAGCCTCTTACTATCCAACTTAAACAAAATTGATGATTATTGGTACGATCTAAGGATGCAAAATAGGCTTCATTAATTATTAATTAATTGGCAATAGTAATAAAAAACCAGCATAAAACCTGGTCTTTTTTGTTTTTTATTGACAAAATTAATAAAATATGCTATAGTTTAGGTATCAAAGTTTCTTTGACAATTTAAAAAAATTCAAGTATTCACCCAAAAAAACCATAAATAATGAAAACCCAGATAGACAAAATAATAGAAATGAAAAAAAATCCTGCTGACCCTACTCCGTTGTGGAGATATTTTATACTGGCAGGTGTAGTTGTATCTTTATTGGGTACTTTGGTTTCCCAAGAGATATTCAAATTACAGCTCGAATCAGCGTTAATTTTATTTTTTTCCGCCCTTATAACCTTGGCGGGTATTACCATCATCAAAGGATGGGAATCGGTCCCGGAGAATGAGGAATGGATCATTGAACTAAATGGTAAATATATGGCGACCTGGAAAGCAGGCCTTCATATTTCTTTCCCATTTGGGAATTTGATGGTTTGTCGCAACATGGTTTCCATGATGGAAATCGGATACCCTTTGTTTACAAAGAGTGAAGGCGATGACTCAAAAACCGAGGTAGATTTTCACGATGTTTCAGCTCAACTGAAGTCTTTTGTTAATTTTCGAGTCTATGACTCGTTAATCGCGACTTATGCAATCGATGATTATGAGACTGCCTCCATTCGACGAATAGAAGGAGCTCTACGTTCGACTTGTGGGCTGTATAACCTCGATGAGGCTAACATGGATAAGCATTTGATGGATTTACCATCCGTGATTATTCATCATGAAGAGGTTGAGGGAGTTAAGGGGCCTGGTAAAGTCGCCAGTACCTTATCAACAAAAAAGCGCCTGGCTATTATCAGCGGAGTTCGTCAGTTAGTTGTAGCCAATAAAAAGGATTATAAAAATAGACCTTTTTATACTGAATTTCTTGGTTGGGGAGTTGAAGTCAAGAAGCTAACCGTCGAGGATATTATTATTCCGGAACGGATTCAGACTGCTAGAGAAGGAAAACTAATCGCTGCCGAGAGGCTTGAGGCAACAATAATCGAGAATGATATTACTAGAAAAAACGCTGCGGCAGAATCTGACGCTACTATTTCAAAGGCTATTGGTGATTCTGAGAGCGTTAGAAAAACAGGCAAAGCTTTAGCTGATAAAATCAAAGCCTTAGTGGATTCTGCTGGACTCAGTCCTCAAGAAGCCAGTGAGATGATAGTCGCTATTACTAAGTGGGAATCTCTGTCGGATAAAACGGTGGTTCTTGAAAATTCACTTTCCGATTCTATGACAAAGAGATTTGTCGAATTGGGACTTTTATCAAAAATTGGATCAGATGTTGTTAAACCCTAAAAGAAAGGAAAAGATAAAATGAAAAAGTTAAATCGAAGTAGGGGTGGATTTAACAGGGGATCATCCCCTGACCCTAATCAGAAAAAAAAATCATTTGGTGAACATTATAACAATGCCGTTGTCTGGATTAAGGAAAATGAAAATAATTTTCTGGGCAAGCTAATAAAATTTCTTGTTTCGTATTTTGTGGCCTTTATCATCAGAAAGATAGTTTATTGGGCATGGTTCTATGAAATGACATTTGATGTTAATCCACATGTTGATTTCTGGATTAAGATTATTGTCATTTTCGGAGCAGCAGCCGGACTCTTACTGGCCTTAAATTCTTCTATGAAGACTAAGGGCAATACCACGGCCTTAGCATTACTAGTGTTCTTGGGCGTAAATATTGCGCAACACTATGTTCGAAGTTATTATGACTCAGATGGTAAGTCCAAAGTCTTTGTAAATTCAAAGACTGGAGATATTTATCTCGAGAGCGAAGTAATTTCTTTTACTGATATTAAGACTGATGGTAATGGAAAAAGATACTTTATTCATTCTGTAAATGGGGACACTTGCTGGAATGATTCTCCTAAAAACGTAGAATCATTTAACCCGTTAGGAGTTGGTCAAAAAAGTAGTCAATCTTCGGCTCCAACTTCTTCTGTTGTTTACACTCCCAGCGGTTCACCCTATACCTTCAGTCTGAAGGCCGGTGAATGTTCTAAGAATTGGTTCGTTATTGAAGAACGAACCAAGATATGGTGGGAACTGCAATCTGATAACTATGAATTCTTGGTCTTTACCGAAGATGGTGGGCCTGGAGTTCATGGGGGCAAAGATTTACGGCTGAAAGATAGTTGGCCGGTGAAGTTCTACGTTCAAGCATTAACGGACCAAGTAATCACCCTAAAAATATGGCGTGATTAAAGGTTCAAAAAAGGGGTATTCAATATACCCCTTTTTTTATTTTCTAAAATATGGTTTAATATAAGTAGTTTTAATTATTCTTATTAATAAAAAAATATGCGTAAAAAGTTGTTATCATTTATTCTTCCAGCCTTTTTTATTTTATTTATAGTTTTTCCAGTTTTGGCACAAACTCCGTCAACTCCTCCCCCAGCTACCCCCTCCGCTTCGGTTGTGACTTTGGACAATCCCTTGGCTGGAGCTGGAATAGAAACTCCGCAACAATTGATTGGTAGAGTTATTAGCGCTGTTCTGGGAGTTGTTGGTTCCTTGGCCCTTATCATGTTTATCTATGGTGGTCTGGTTTGGATGACGGCAGCCGGAAACGAAAAGAAAGTTATGGAAGGAAGAGATATTCTGATGTGGGCGGCAATTGGATTAATTATCATTTTTGCTTCTTATGCTGCTGTTCGCTTCTTAATCGGAGAAGTGATTGGTGCTTAGGTCAAAAGCTGAGAATAGGTTGTTTGATTTGACAATCTATTTTTATCGTGTAAAATTAAAGATATCATTTTTTTGATATAGGGGTCGATACCAAAGCGGTCAACTGGGGCAGACTGTAAATCTGCTGGCGTCAGCCTTCGTAGGTCCGAATCCTACTCGGCCCACAAAAATAGCTTCTTAATTGAGGCTATTTTTTTATTACTACCGGGGAAACCGAGGCTGTGAAGCCTCGGAGGAGAGCCTGGTCGCTGGACTTTTGGCCGTCATTGGTTAGAATATAACTATGCAATATCGACGCCAAGCCCAAAGCGTATACTACACTAGA
>Ga0265297_10003422_pt1 | contig 28693 bp, 68 predicted proteins | sample Munlanlwell13791_FD_192502 | JGI IMG/M metagenome (GOLD analysis project Ga0265297, IMG submission 192502) | Leachate microbial communities from a municipal landfill in Southern Ontario, Canada - Leachate well 137-91 | ecosystem: Engineered > Solid waste > Landfill > Unclassified | place...
ATTTTAAATCTGATAGTACTATTATAATCTCGTCAAACAATTGGGATTTTAAAAACTCCTCAACAACATAATGTATGCAGTACTTGCCATTTATTTTAGCATACTGCTTTGGTATGCTGCTGTTAAAACGTTCTCCTATTCCGCCTGCTAAAATTACACCTATATTTTTCATTTGACTATGGTAGTGGGAATCTTGAAAAATTATTATAATCTTTAGGTTTGTTCATTGATTTTGGGGTACGCCAGTCTGCCCCGTAAAGATTTTCTAGATATTTTTCTGGGTTATGTGGAACTGTTAACTCCATTTCCCCTACCTTAAACGTATCTAAGGTCTCTAAGGTATCTATTGGAAATTTAAACAAACCTCCCCAGGCTTTATGATAATAGGCACGTTCAGTAACTACATTATAAAACTTACGTGTCCTTTCATTTAATTGTCTAGTAGTCTTTGTAGTTAATTGAAATATCCAAATATCTATTGATGTCTTTCTAGTTTTCATAAAAAATTTTAAGTGCGAGGCTTGTTCTGAATGCAGTCTCCAACCTTTAGAATGTAAAAATAACTTAAGCTTCTTATAACCTGGGTCTCTTTTAAAATAATCTTCCTTACGAATACCAACATCTAAGTCATTGTCGTTAGGGATCAGTTTTCCATTCCGGACTACACCCAAAAGAGTTCCACCATCTAAAAAAATAGGCATTCCCAGTTGCTTTGCTTCTAGCATTACTGCGGCTAATTCAATTAATAGGTCTTCTGTTAAAAGTCCATCAGTCATTTTAAACGCCATCTATAGTGCTTCAAGTATTCCCATCAATTTTGTATATCTTTTACACCTAGGTCTTAGTTTGAGTACTTTACCAAATCCACCCAATAATAGGGGATAGACACATTCGTGTCCACACCTTTTATTTTTTTTATGTGGATTCATATGGTTACAAAAATCCATTGGGGCTGGAAAATCTTTATAGAACTGTATTTTGGCTTTAACCTTATTGTTCCATTCCTGACAAAGTTTCCAATACTCACAACGCACCATTATAGTTTCTCCAGGATCTCGTCTGTTTTAGTAAATCTGGTACAAATACATTCGTAGTTATCAAAACGATTAAAGATAAAGGCAATATAGCAATCATGCGGATTACAATTTTTCTGTTTAAGATGTCTTTTACGGTGGGAACACTGATACATCCTTGACTTCTTTAGTTCCTCTGGATTAGTTTGTGCAAAGTTTCGCTTTAGATATTCTGTACATTTTTCACCATATTCACACCGTACATCCACCTAAAACTCCTTGAATAAATCTTCAATTGTTTTTAAATCATCTATCTTTTTATTTAAATCTATTAACAATAAATTCTGCTCTTCTTTAGTAGCAAAATGTTCTATTAAAACTGTGGCCCGACCATAAAAAAAGACAAGCCTTTTAGTTACTTCCGGCTTGCCCAATACTGCTAATGACTGTGCATCTAGTCTAAAGTTAAGATCGATTGCACACCCAGCATTTGCCCGCTCTAACCACTTTAAATGCTCTGTATAAAAATTAAAGAAAAAAAGAAATTTTCCTTCTTCTTTTAGTACTTCTAAAGCCCGGTATCCAAGCTGGAGTAGAGGAGTATTTATCAAATTAACGGGACTACTGGAAGCTCAGGTAGTCTTGTAGGGGCCTGCATGCTGACCCATCCCCAAAGCGTTAAATAACCCAGGTCCAGCCGGATGGCCATGTCCCGGAAGTGGACCTGGGAGTAAGTATTTAATTATTCTTTATTTGCACACTTTGAGCAAGTACAATCCGGAGCACACTCTGTAGCACTAGGCCTAACCTCTGCTTCTTTCTCAGCTAAGATCTTTTTAAGCCTATCTATTTCTACCTCTAACCTCTTGAGCTTTGCACATACTTTTTCAACATCCGACATTTTCCTGCGGCCCATCTTACTACCTCCAGGTTATTGATACATTAAAATTCCAAAACAAATCCCAGCTATACTAAGCAAGAACAGTCCAAATCCAAGTAAAGTCCAGTCAAATCTATCCATTCTAGTATTGAAAACCTTCCTCGCCCGGTAATTAATTTAAAATTTATCTAAATACACCTGTTTCCCTGGGATTTACGGTAAGGTAGGCAGCAAGCCCTACACCTGCCCGGGAAGGGCCCTAGCGGGCCCTAGGCTGGGGTTTTGGGGGTAAAAACAGCCAGGGGGACGGACCCAGAAGTACCCACGGCTGACATAGGCCTCGGGAAAGTTAACGTGTAGGCGTTTGGCACTGTTTTGGATTTAGTCGTAACGTTAATGTTTTCAATACTTTATAATATTTTATCTTTCCTTTCAATTTATCCTTTAAAACCTTGTAATCTTGGTATGGTATGTTATACTTCAATTGAAGCTTGAAAGGGAGGGGATAATCAATGGATAATATCAGAGAATTTATTGACGGTGTAGCGGATACAGAATTAAAGCATTATCTTGAATTTAGATATATCAAAAAACACGAATATAAAGATACAATAGCAATTAAAGACGTTACAGGCTGTATGGTTACGCCCAATGAGTTAAGATTATCGGGAATTGAAAACACCAGATGTGAAGGCAAGCGCGTCAATTGGTCTTGGAAAGAAGATAGTATCAGAGATTTAATAAGATTTATATCCGTAGAGGATATAAAAGACTATAAGCGGGCAGGCAGGTAGGGCAGGGAACTAGTAATATATATATATATATAAATAATAATAAAGTAAATATAGAATAACTATATATAAAAGACTATATAGTATTACTATAATACAGGACAACTATAATAAAGGCAGGTGATAGTACAATGATAAACATAAAAGAGCAAGCAATAGCAACCTTTCACAAGAGCATACGCAATAACTCCAGCGAAAGGCAAGATGTAGAGCAAGAGCGATACAAGATACAAGGTCGTAGAGCATATCCACAAGAGCGAAGGTACGGTCAGGGATTACAAAAATCAGCAATCAATGGTAAGTCAAGAAAGATACTAATATGGAATATACCAAATAGAAAGATACATCTAAGCACTTGCCCAACGGGATACAGAATGGGATACAGAATACTTGAAGGGATAAAGGCAGGACATCTAATTAAGAAGGATACAGAGAAAAATACAACCTGGTCAGCAGATAATCTAAACAAGCTTGAGCAATACAGGCAAGCACTAAACAAGAGGTGAGCAATGATAACACACACACACAAAGGCAAATACCAAATACACGCAATATCCATAAACATCTTGGGAATAGATATAAGACTATCACTAACTATCTTGGGAAAAAGATGGACACTTGAGGTCAGAATAGGAATAGGGTGGTCATAAACTCAAAAAGAGAGCCTATCCAATTATGGATAGACTAACAAGGGGGGTATATGTGTTTAGGTAGAGAACATAACACCGACAACGGGGAAGGCAATTGGCTTTCCGCAGTTGAGGACGCAGTTGACAAGGGCGGTAATAACCCTACCAGGCCGGTAGACAAGAGGCGTTCAAAGAAAGATGAATAGACTTGCCTACGGAATAGCAATAGGAACAGCGTTAGGGTTAGCACTTACGGTAATAGTAGTATGTATTATAGGGCTACAATATTTCAAATAATGCCCTGTAAACTAAAACCAGAGTGTAAACAAAAAGAACCTTGCTTCTGTATATTAAAACAAAGAGCAGAGCAAGAACAGGAAGGACAGAACTCTCAAAAGGAAAAGGTAAACAGATTTAAGAACCAGTTCATACTTGAGAAATAAAAGGGGGTGAAAACAATGGTAAGATCCGGCAAGGGTTTAGACTACTCCATAGGGGCAAGACTAAACCAGCACGAAGAAACTAAACTATCCTTTATAGGAAACACGGATAGACTAGTCAAGGGCATAGAAGCGGAGTTAGAAAGAAGGATTTGTATAGAACATTTTAATCGCAAAAGAAACCTGCTACAAAAATAAAGGGAGGTTCAATTGATAGGAATAATAACTTGTAGTAATTGCGGAAGTCAAACAGCACACTACCCGTGTGAAACTTGTGGGTGGTGTTTAGTAGAGGAAACACTAGGTTGTGAACCTTGCGGGCATAAATGCCACCAAGAGGAACTACCAAAGAATAGGGAGAGATAAATGAAAAAGTGGTGGCACTTTGTTTATCGTAATACAATTAGAAGCAACAGAACTAACCTAAAGGGTTTCTGGAGAGTTTTAGTAATTAGTTTCCAGATATAAAGTGAGGTGAAAAGTGAGAGAAGCGATTTTACTAACTATCTCTAAAATAGGGATAGACAGAACAGAACTACTAATCCGGCAGTCTTTGGCATACAGTGAATTTAAGTACAGACTACTGGAAGAATTTGAAGTAATAAAGGCACAAGCTAATGCCTGACGATGTAGTAGAAGCTACAATTAGGCTGGGGTTTAAACAGTTTGGAATTGAAGAAACAGAAGAAGTAATACTAAAACAGCCAGACACTATCTACAAGGAAATTTCTCTACTGGCTTACAAGAACATAATAGCTAGGTATAAAGAGGGAAAATGAAACTAATATTTTTCAAGAATAAAAAAGTGTTTCATATACACTACCCAATTCTTCCATTTAAGTATGGACAAGTTAGCTGGTGTAAAAGAACACACAATGGTAAAGTAGTTCCTAACTGGGAAGTTCTGAAAAGAGAAAATAAACATAACCTTTGTAAGGATTGCTTACATATGTTACTTTTCTGGTCGGCCTTAAGGGGAATACCAGACAAATGAAACAAGCACGGATTATGATAACAAAAGAATGTAGTTTAGGGTGTCCTTACTGCCTAATGAATAATAGGGTGGTAATGGACACAATTAAAGAAGCTACGCTTGACGAAATACTTTCACAAGAGTATCATACTTTCCTGATTACTGGTGGAGAGCCTTTGGAAGACAACTACACGGAAGAACAAACCGAAAGGGCGGTGGATTTAATTAAACAAAAACATCCTAATGCTAAAGTATACCTCTATACAAACGGTGTAGGAATTTACAACGGGAATATACATAAACTTCCTAAACTATTTGACGGAATAAATATATCTTTACACCAAGAAATAAACTACCCAAAACTTCTATGGATTAAGCGATACATACCAATACGGCTACATCGGCAAGAGGGAAGGGTTTCAAAAGAGCTAATATCCTTTTGTCTTAAAGAAAAAATCCCATTAAAAATATGGGTAAAGGATAAATGCGAAGTAGAAAATGAGGATAGGTTTATCCTCAAAGGAGTGCTATGAAAATAAACACAGACTATTTTGGACTACTGGTAGAAAATATAAAGAAGTACGGTTTATTCTTTTATGTTCGTGTTTTACGATTTAGGGTGATAATAACAATTGAAGAGAGGAGAAAGAAAAATGAACCCAATAACAGTTAGCATTACACAACAAGAATTAGGTTGCTTGGTTTACGATGTTCCCGTAGGAAACAACAAGGCCTATAACCAGATTAGACAGGTTTTAAGAAAGCACGCACTACCAATTAACTTGTCCGTGTATTTAATTCCCTGGGCTTTAAAAGGACAGGTAGACAACCTGCTCAAAGCAAAGGTCACCGTAGCGTGTGATATACGGTTCATAAAGTTTGACTCAAGTAGCCTTCCGGAACTTACTAAACAAGTAGAGACTTCCTTGCGAATTTTAGTCCAGGACATTATGAAAAGGATTAATGAGAAAGTGGCTGGAATAAAAGCCTCTACTGAAGAAACCAAGAGATATGCCTTCAAGTATGAAATTACCAAAAGAATTGAAGCAGTAGAAACCTTAACAATAATCTTTGGATTAACACAAGAAATCCAAGACCTAATAACAGCCTGTCAAGCACTATACAAGTTAGAGGTAGACTGCCTTGCCTAAATATATTAAAACTATTTGTGGCGGAGATGTAGCAATAAGTATAGTAGTGCCGTGTAACATATGTACAGAGCCGAAAGAATACAGAAAAAAGTGTAAAAAATTAAGATATAACGAAGTGTATCCAACCAAAAAAGTAGTAAGATTGTCTTGCCGAAGTGCGGAACTTAACCGAAAAGAAATAGAAATAACTGAAGAGGACTATTTACTTGAAAGATTATAAAAAGGAGGTGATTAAAACGCATACAAAAATAATCAAAGCAGTTAACACAGCAATTTACCTTGCTTTCGTAGCTGGGGTTTTAGCAGGTCTTGGCATAGGCATAATGCTTATGTCAGTAGTAAAATAATTACAAACTTAAAGGAGAGTTAGGGCAATGAATTATCTTGAATATGGACAACTAACAATCCTGGCATATCCCATTATAGCATTAGTAGTTTTTGGGATTACGGGGTTATTCACAACCAAAAGAGGTAAGAAATGAGAGCAGTAAACCATCAGCAGTTAGGAAAAATGGCGGAAAAGTCCTATTATACCAGAGTTCCATTGTTTGTCTGGGGGGCAACTGGAATTGGCAAGTCTGAACAGATAAAAGCAACCGCAAAGAAAATAGCAAAAGATATGGGATTGCCTTTTTCAGATGGCTTTGCTGATAGCAAAACATTCGGGTTTATTGATATGAGATTAAGCCAATATGATCCGTCTGATTTAAGAGGACTGCCTCACGTAGTAGAAGGAACAGGGGAAAAGAAAGAACTCCTTACCACCTGGGCATTTCCTGATACTTTGCCAAGATTAGGTAAGGGTATCCTCATATTAGATGAGGTAAATTTAGCCCCACCGTTGGTTCAGTCTTCAGCATATCAGTTAGTCCTAGACCGCAAGTTAGGCAACTACGAAGTGCCAGAAGGTTGGGCAATAATCGCAGCCGGTAATAGGTTAGAAGATAAAGCCCATATTTTTGAGATGGCAAGACCTTTATGTAATAGGTTTACCCATATTGAACTTGCTATTCCAGCAATAGATGATTGGGTTCAATGGGCAACCTTCAATGGAGTAGATAGTAGGATTACCACATATTTACTCTGGAAGCCTTCTTTCCTGTATAAACTACCGGAAACAAAGGTAAATGAACAAGCATTTCCTACTCCCAGGTCTTGGGGTAAGTATTGTTCGGCCTTAATGAAGAGCATTGACACTGAAGATTACGACGAGGCTCTTCTGGCAGCAGCCTGTTGCGTAGGTGATGGCGTAGCACAAGAGTTCGTAGCCTATCTAAAACTTTCCAAGAAAATTGATATATTAAAACTCTTGGAACATCCAGAGAAAATAAAAGAGATAGAAGGTATTGATATGAAATATACCATCCTGTCTGCTCTGGTAGAGATAGCAAAGAAGAAACCGAAAGAAAACCTGGAAAAAGTAATTGCTACCACAGACTATCTTGAACCGGAATTTAGTATCCTGTTATTCAGGTTCTTGAAATATGGTATAAAGGATTTCGTAAAACTGGTTCAGGGTAATACCAAGATAGCCCAGGCATTAAGACAATACGGTAAGTATCTAATAGAGGATTAAACTCTATGGAAACCTGTAGTGGTGGTAGAGGATATTTCCACGACGAAGTAGTATATCAATGTAAGAACTGTCCTGTCTGTTATTTAATGAGAGAAAAAGAAGAAGCAGACTCAGACTATTCTAAACTTGAAGATGACTGTATTAAAGCAGAAACAGAAAGAGACGAGGTCAAAGCAAGAGAGCAACAACTTGAGAACATTATAGCAGACTGTCCTGGATGTTCAGCAAGAAAAATAGCAGAACAATTATAAGGGGGTGAGGATTAGTGTCCCAAAGTGCAGTAGATAAAATAATCAAAGCAAGGGTAGCCTTACAGAAAGAAAATCCATTCTTTTCTTATCTGGCAATGGCTCTACAAATCAAGGAGTTTACTCCTGAAGAAGAAAAGCAATTAGAGGCTGTAAACGGTAAAGCAACTATGGGTGTAGACAAGTACGGACATTGCTTCTATTCTTCCACATTTGTAGAAAGCCTAACTCAAGATGAAGTAAAAGCAGTCCTCTGCCACGAAGTTCTTCATATTGCGTTAGACCATCTCAAGAGGATTAAGCACCACGACCCACAATTAAGCAATATCTGCGAAGATATAGTAATCAATGATATGCTTAATACTAACCAGTTCCACTTACCCAAAGGCGGGATTATTCCAGATAACAACCACTCCATTGACCTTTCAAAGGTGGGTGGTAAACTTATCAAGGATATTGATAAGAAAATCTGGGAAGAAATCTATGCGGAATTGGAAAAAGTAGTAAAGAAAATACCTAGGTCTGCCGTAGGGTTTGCCGATGACCATATGAGAGACGACAAAGAAGACGGTAAGGGTGGTCAGGGGGATAAAGAAAGTAAAGGCAATAAAGATGGAAAGCAACCTGCCGGTGGAAAAACAGGGGGTAAGGAAGAAGTGCCGGACTGGAAAAGGTTAGTAAATGAAGCCTATGCCTATGCCAAAATGCAGGGTAAAGAACCTGCTGGTATGGATAGATATATTGATGAACTGAACCAGCCTAAAATAAACTGGAGACAACAGTTAATCAAGTATCTAATGGCAGAACTTCCTTTTGACTATACCTATACCAGACCAAGTAAGCATAGTATTGCCACGGGTGTATTTATGCCAGCAGTAAGAAAGGAAAACATAGAATTAGCCGTAGCAATTGATACCTCTGGTTCTATGTCTCCTGACGACCTACAAGACTGCTTAAGTGAGGTCTTGGGCATAGTAACTGCCTTTGACAATATAGAACTTACTGTTCTTACTTGCGACGCAGCAGTTCATACCGTTTGTGTAGTAAATGGGGCAAGCGATATGACTAATATCAAGATGAAAGGCGGTGGGGGAACGGACTTCAAGCCAGTCTTTAAATGGTTAGAAGAGAATAAACCTAACCTTCGGGTATTAGTATTCCTGACGGATGGTTATGGTGATTTCCCCAAAGAAAGTGATATTAAAACCCTCTGGGTAATATCTAAGCAAGGAATTAAAGCCAATGAAGTTCCCTTCGGGGATGTAATTAAAATGGAAGAGGAGAGAGAATAAAATGACCAAACACCTAACATTAGTAGAGTTTTTAAGAGCAAGTCAGGGCAAGATCATAACAGTAGACTTTATCAAGAGGACTACGGGTGAAAAGCGGACTATGAATTGCCGCTTCGGAGTAAAGAAAGGCATTACTGGGGCAGGAATGAAGTATGACCCATTAGAGCACGGGTTAATCCCAGTCTTTGATATGCAAAAGAAAGCCTTTAGGATGATTAACCTGGATACCATTACGGAAATAAGAATGGATGGTAAAGTATTTGATAAGGAGTTTTTAAATGCTTTACAAGGATTATGAAAGTTTTAAAGTAGGGAAGTATTATAAAGTAAATCCCCCTCTGTGGACTTGTAAAACAACGGTGGCTAAAGTATTAAAAAAGTCTGGGGGAGCTTTGTATCTAAAAATATTTCAATTTGAATACAGTTTCCGCACTTGGAATTGTGTATTGAAGCCAGACCAACTTCTGTTAAAAGAAGTCTCTGAAGCAGAAGTAATAGCAAGGGCATTATGAAGAAGAAACTGTATGCCTGTAATAGGAAAATATCTGGAGATTGTAAAGAGAACACGTGTGCTGTCTCTAACAACTGGAGTTTACCGCACAAACATAATACGCCAGGAGACCAAAAAGAATTGTGCCCAAGGTTTTCGATACCCATAGTATGTAGGGAACTAACGGAGTTGGAACTACTTTTACTAAAACTATGAAAATAAAATGCCCAGAAGCACAAATTGGAAAGTGTGATAATAAAAAATGCCGAGATTATTACTGGCACGAAGAATATGAGGCGTGCGGAGATGTGTGTCCAAAAAGACCAAGTAAAGATACTACTTGTAGGAAGCAAATGACAAAACTTGAAAAGATACTTTATGCCCTATGACGAACGTTTATACGATACTTTGGCAATTTATAATTAGTTTAGTAATTTATGCTTTAATCGCAAAGAAAAAGGAGTGAGCCTTGTTAGGCATACCAAAAGTTTTTGAAATACATCTCAAAGGAAAAGCAGTAAAGTATTTTATGAAACTTTATCCGCAAGCAGTAGGATATTTTACTTCTGTGGGTGGTAGATACGGATACAATAATGGATATTTAGGTCTTGTTGCTAAACAAGAAACTTTTTACGACTACTGTTTACGATATAGTGCAAATTCCGGAAGATTAGTTTTAATCTTTGGTCGTGCTTCCATAGAAATAACGGAAAAGAATTATCACTTACTTGGTATTATTCCAAGCCTTATAAAAGTATGGAAAATTCCCAGAGAGAAATTAAATAAGGTTTGTGAAAGAAAACTATCCGAAGGAAAAATGAAAGAAGCTTTGCTTACGGCTATTACTCCGTTAGTAAAAGAACAAGAATGGATAGAGTATTGGGAAAAAGAACTATCAAGAAGTAGAAACTTGGATAGGAAAACTTTATTGAGTATTTATAAAAAGAACCTAACAATAGAAGAACAGAAAAAGGAGATGGAAACTTTACTACTGGTAGAAAAATTATGACACCGAACCCTTACGGAGAAAACCGAAAATTAGTATGCGACTGCTGTAAAGAAAGACCTGCTACTATCTTTAAAGAAATAGGTAGGCTTTGGTTTTATTTATGTATTGAATGTAGCACGGAAAAAGACTTGACTACCGACGGAAAATATGTTATAATTAAACAAGTTAAAAAGGAGAGTAAATGAATAGAAATACAGAAATAAAAAGGAAAATTGCTAAACAACGACGGAAAGAACGTTGGGAAAATTTTGTATTATTGTGTAAGGTTCTATTCCTAACTTTAATCGGAAAATATCCAAAAGGAAGTATATGAAGATAAATACTTTTAAAATTGAAACAAGATTTCATAAAGACGGAGGAAAACCAAGTAAAGATACTGTTCTTTATACCGACTATGTTGATTTTCACACTACTATTATCTCATTCAAAGAATATGAAAGAAGAATTGAGCAAGCAAAACAAATTTTAGCATGGGGAAAAACCATATGATACCCTTTACCATTACTGAAAAAGATATTCACGAAATCCAAGAGATTACTAAGCTTTCAGCAGAAGCAGCAATCTTAAAGAAATATCTAAACAGCACAGTAATCACAGACCTACTTGAGGAGGTAGTTTTCTTCTTGGTTCAAAAAATAACTCCTGTTGCTACTAAATACATATTCAAAGACCAAGAAAAGGGTTCTGGTTATTACAATTCACAGTTGGCTTTAGACTATAAAGGCTTCTGTGAGGTTAGAAAGAACTGGAGACATCCAGAAAAATCTTCATTTCTTGCTCTTGGAAAACAAGGTAGGGAGTGGGGGATTGCTGGGAAAATAGATACACTTTTAAAAGGACTTAAAGAAGCAAATGCGGACGGTGTAATTAAACAGCAAGTAAAATATAAAAGGTTAGTAAAAGCTCTTGAAACTTATTCAAGTCTTGTTATTAAGAAAGACCCTTGGCGGTCAACAGTAAAGTATCAAGGAGATGTAGAGCCGCTTGTCCTTGAATACTCTGGAAAAGGAAAGAACATACATCTTACAAACGATACTGCTGACGAAATTAAAATTACAAGCATTTCCTTTACTCCAGAAACTATTAACTTAAATGAAAACTCTAACTTGAACTTTACTTTCTCTGGTTGGGGAAATGCTAGTATTAGAGAAGTTCAGAATATTGTCCTGATACAACAAATGTATCCTCAAATAAAAGAAGGTTATAAAACTCTGATAAGTAAACTTAATGAAGAAGTTGCTGAAAAGAAAAAGTTTGAACAACAGTTAAAACAGACCTATGGGGATATTTTTGTAATTAAAGCATTATAATAAGAGGAGAAAATGAAACACCACTCTAAGACCTTTATAAAATTCGTAGTTGAAGTTCCAAAAACCGATACTAAATATAACCCCGGAGAATTTTGTGAACATGTAAAGCTGGAAGATGTAGAGATGTTTAAGAAGTTTGTTAAACAAAGGAATTGGAAAATTACCTTTGAAAAGGTTGAAGAAATTACGTGGGGTACATTAGAAGATGAAGAAGTAGCTGGAATAGTAATAGACCAATTATAAGGAGGTACTGGTGAAACCTTTTAACATTTCAGAAAAAGATATAGAGCAACTTAAAGAAGTAGGAAAACTTATTGCCAAAGCAAGAGAGATAGAAACATATCTTGAAAGTGCTGTAATTACCCAAACTTTTGAAGAGATTATTTACTTCCTGATGACAGGACTTACTGCCGTAGATACAAAGTTTAAATTTAAAAGAAAAAAGGACGCTTACAACGACTACGGTCTAGATTATAAAGGTCTTTGTGGAGTAAGCAGTAATTACTCTGGAAACGAAATGTACCTGGCTATGGGTAAAGCTGGGAGAGGGTATGGTTTTGATAACCATTTATCAGAATGGATAGCAGGCTTAAAAGAAGCAGAAAAAGCGGGCGTAATTAAACAAAAAATAAAGTTTGACCGCCTGCTGGAAGTTTTAACACTTTATAAAGCCAGTCTTAAAAGAAAAAAGACAGAGTGGGGTGGAGAAGAATTACGTTTTACATTTAAAAACAAACTTGAAGATTTTCAGATGCCAATACTTCCAATAAAAGTAAAGGTGTTTGCTGAGGGAGACTTTATTGAACAGAAAATAACCTCCATCAGTTTTAAATCAACTGAAATTACTTTATACGGACATAAAGATAAGTGGGATTTTAGTTTTGAAGTTGTGGATGAGGATTGGTTTGAAGGAGACGCAGATACGTTTAGGATTGATAAGGTTTTAATGATCCAAGACCTTTACCCACAAATTAAAGAAGGTTTTATCAGACTCATAGAACAGGGCGAAGCAGACTCTAAAGATAAGAAGGCCTTTGAAACTAAACTAAAAACCGATTATGGTGATATATTTGTATGTAAAGAGCTATGATAAAACTCTATTCTAAAGAAATTACTACAATAGGTTATGAAGGACTGGTGGAACAGTTCAAAAAATATCATATTAAAGGAGACTTAAATCCTAACAGAGAATATATTGTAATTTTTAAAAACCCTTGTATCTGGGTTGGTAAACCATTGGAGGTGTTTACTTGGCAGGATGTACTTAAGAAAACCACTCGGCCTCCCAACTGGCAGGAAGCAGGAATCTACTCAATTAGATCTTTACATTTAGTATTGTTGTATAAACTTTAAGGAGGTTATTATGGATGGAGAACTTAGAACCTGTCCGTATCGCAATAACGACGACGGTGAGGACACTGCTTGGTGTGGACAAGACTTTCAAGAGTGTAATGAAGACAGGATGGAGAAATGTCCCGAATCTATTAATTCACAATACAAACCGAAAATATAATGCTTCCGCAATACTATGTAGTCCTTCAAAATGATGATATAAATTCTTTTGAAAATGTGGTAAAGGTGTTAAATGAAAAAGTAGGTTTAACGGAAGAACAAGGAATGCTGGCGGCAACAATAGTTAATACCAAAGGAGAGTGTCCCATAGCAACTGCTCACTTTGAGCTTGCCGAAACCATATGTTGTGAGCTAATCCGGTCAGGACTAAAGGCCGTTCTTAAACCAAAAGGATAAAAGTATGATTACTTGTAAAGCATTAAAGGGTAAGACTATTTTAAAAGTTTTGGGGTGTGAACCAGATAGAAGAAAGAAAACACAAATAGAACCAAAATATATTCTCTTCACAGATAGGAAAACATATATTGAATTAGAAGAGCAAGATCAATACACCTTCCACGACTGTTCTTGCTCTGCAAAAGAAATACATGTGAAAGAAGATGCTCTCTTCTGGAACGTCCTTTTAGAAAATAAAGAGGGTGTTTACCCAGAAGCCAATGCTTATTTATTTTAGGTGCACTGTGAAACTTACGGATAAGTTTGCCAGGGTGGTTGATAGATATACCCAAACAACGAATATAAAAAGAGTAGGTAAAATAGAATTACACCCAGAAGGTTGTAAGTTAACTAGCTGCCATAAAAACTGTAAAGAAAAATTATGGTTTTTTGATGCGGATGCCAACTATTCCTTCTGGTGTGTAAAAAAATCAAAGTCTGCGACCCTAGAAGAATATCTATTGGATCAATTATGAAGAAAAAGCTTAAACCAGGACAGTATTGGTATGTAAGCAAGCATGTTCTTGGAAGTCTTAAAATAGTAAAACTTGTAAAGAGAGTGTCAGAGATAGATGGGGATGGAAATCGGCTTTGGTTAGTACAACCCTTAAAGGGTGACTTTGCATATGCCCACCCGAAAACAGGCGCAACTATGTCCCGGTACTGGTTAACTAAACAAGTACCAAAACTACGAGTATTGTTGGATGTTTTATGAAATCAAAACACTATATAGTAAACTTAACCTTTAAAAACCTTTCAAAAATTTAGTTACTATATAGCATTCAGATTGGACATTAAGAGAGAAAAATCTCTCTTCCCCTATAACCCTATCTCTCTGTAAAGAGAGAATAGTATCTAAGTATAATATAGTATGTGAATATTAAAAATAACTAAAGTATAAATATAAAGTACTAAAATACAAATATAGTATTAAAAGTATTTAAATATATAGAAAACTGCCTTTACAGGCAGTTGTTCTAAGCAAAACATCGGTCTTTTTTAGAAAGAACCTTCGTTTTGCTATATAGTAATTAGATTTAAAGGAGGTGTCAGTTTGGCTATTCGATTAAAACATCCATGGAAAGTACGGGTCAGAAGAAGAATACCAAGGGGTCTCCCAAGATACTTCTTGAAAAAAGGATATTTTTCCAAAGGAGCTAAAATTACTGCTTATACAAAAGACGAGTGCTGTTTTACAGATGGTCTAGCTCATTCGCCATCTCGTGAGCGGTGTATATATTATAAAACATGTCATTTTAAAGGCTTTGGTATTATTGAATCTCCGTATTGGATTTGCAGTAAGTTAGTAATACTACCAAGTAAGCTTGAACGAATCTTGGAGGAATTATGAAATACTTTATTAATCTTTCAGCGGGGCTATATCAAAGAAAGTATACTGGTGAGATTATTAGGATACAAAGTTCACATATTGAAAGTAAAGCTTATGATCGGCTTTTTCTAATGTTTCCTGATTCTATTCTTTATAATCTTGCTGCCGGTGAAGACTGTTGCATTGTAGATTGTACTTCCAATAAGGTTGGGAAAGTGATTAACCGGATACCGCTTTTTAACTATATTATTAAACGTAGTTGGTATAACACATTAGAAACAAAAGGCTTAGATAAAAAGTATGTTGACTGGATATACCGGAATCTTTCCAGCTGCACAAAGGCAAAGATCAGATACTTTAAGAAATTTATGAAAGGTTCTCCTGGGATACTTACTGGAATAAGTATTAAACTAGAAAAGGAGAAGGATGACACATAAGAGGATATGTATTGGAGAATTAAATGGAAGTAAATGTTCAGAGGAGTGTCCACATGGTAAACCACACGATTACATAGAGTATTTTTCTGGGATGGAAAAACACGGAGGATGCTTACGGCTGGAAAGCAATGGGAAAAGTGTGTCCCCAACCGGGAATTGTAAATGTGTTATTTTAACCAAAAAAAGGATGCTTGAATACCTAACTAATAAGCTATAGGTCTTCTTTAGGTCCTAGCTTTCAATTTAAGCGTAGCAAAACCAAGTGCAGTACTTTATACATTATATTTAAAATCTATTGTTAAATAAAGAATTGGCCCCATAAACAGGGCAATTTGGAGGACCTATGCCAAAGGTAAGAAGCAAACTGGTTAGAATGTACTGTAGTTGTGCCCTGCAATGTTCTAGAAACTGTCCGGCCAGAACAGTTGGAAAACTAATAGAGTCAAACTTTAAACCCTATGATAAAAAGCATGTTTGTACTTTAACCGGCCTTAAACCCTGTTATTTTAAACAGTTTACCAAAAGAGATGAAATTTTGCTAAACCTATGATCACTAAACTTTATCAAAATGCTTGAAAAAACCCAAATATTGTGTTATACTTTAACTCGGGGGATATATGCGATATAGGCGGGGAGACTTTATTACTACGAGTTTGCCATGGTTGCCAAAAGTAATAAAGTTAGTAAGAAAAACAAACAAACCAAGGCAGGGTTGTTGGGAGGTATGTGTTCCCGGCAACTTAAATTGGGAGCCCAAGCATTTTACGGTACAGGAATGTTGGTTTAAAAAAATAAGCAAAACACAAGCACTTATTTATTTACTATGAAAAAATACGCCGTTGTAATTACTCCGTATAGAAAAACTGGCCATAATTTTAGACGTGGGATTTTAGTAAGGTTGGTAAAAGATTCTAATTGGATAAATGTCTTTCCAATTAACCACAAGTTCTATTTTACACAAGTGTTGAGTAGATGGGATATTAAAGTTTTGTCCAAAAAAGAATTAAAACAGTCGAAATGGTATACTCTACTACTGCTGGAGAAACTATGAAAGAACAATATGGGATACTATTAGATGACAGTGAATGTGGTTTTCCTGTTGGAACCCTGATAAAGAAGGTTCAGCACGGCTATTATGCAGGAGATTGGGAAGCTTTGTATCCCACAACTGGCGGTAAATGGGGACCAACAGTTATAGAATTACACCAAACAATTTCTCCAGAACGAATTAAATTTATTTCCAAACCATCTAAAAAGAAAATACACCTACACAGGATTTTGATGAGTTTATGATCATACTCCCAAAATATATTATACTGAACAATCGAATTACCCAGATCATCAAAGTAAAAAAATGTGGTGTAAAAGGAGGTAACTGCACCTGTAAGACACAATTAGTTTATTATGTTGCTGGAGCATATGCTGATTTTCCGTATTGTTTTATGGAAGATAAATTACAAATATTTAAAACCTATAAAGCTGCGGAAACAGCACTTCTTTTAGAAAAACTATGATAAAAGTTTCCATAAAAATGATAGAAGAAGCACAGCACTCTAGATTAGTAAGACACTCAGGTTACTGTGTTCCAAGGCCTGGAACATCATCAAGTTGGAATGACCCCGTTTCTTCAGAAACGTTATTAAAAATACATTTTAGGTGGTATGATCCTAACCTAAAAGGAGAACGTGATTTCTACTATGTAGTTTCAATCTATCCAGAAACATCCTGTTTTTATATGGAACCTTCGGATGTTGAAATCTTAAAAGATGAAAATAAAATAAAAACTTTAAAAATATTACAAAAACTATGATAATAATAGCAAATCGTATTTTAGATGGTACTTGTTCTTATGAAAACTGTCACCATTGCAGGCCACACTCTGAGGCAGAGGGTTGGAGTTGTTGCGAAGTTAGGTGTACTATATCCGGGATTATTTGCAAATGTGTAGAATGTCCAGAAGAAGTACAAGTAATATATAAACTGTGAGAAAAACTTTTAAAAAGGTTATGAAAAACCACTATAAATTTAAAAGAGGGCAGTATTATTTACTTTCGGTTGATAATGTGGTTATTCAAATAGTTGACAGTGAGATGGAAACTGGCCGCCCAAGTGATATATTATTTAAATATTTAACTAAATCAGATTTCTTTGATCGTAAATCTGCAAAATTTTGCCCAGATTGTAAACAGAAATGTCCTCCAAAACATTATTGTTTATCTTGTTTACCTGCATATATTAATAGAGAAATGACCAAATTGGAGGTTTTAACAGCTTTACTATGAAAATACCCGAGAAATTAAAAATAGGAGACTGGGTAAGAATTAAAGATCGTAACACTAAGCCTACTCCTGGTGGGGGTTTATGGGAGAAGTGGGAAACACCCGGTAGGGTAATATTGATTCCAGGGATAAAACCATACGAAGTTTTTGTTTATTTTCCTAATCTTGATTGTTTCAATAGTGCTTTTCCAGGTAATCCCGAACACATAAACGGCTTTACCTTTGACAACCTTATTAAAATACCAATTAAAGAAGCAGAAAAGCTTGAAACAGACTACTTATTGGAAAAATTATGAAAAACCCTAGAGTACAAGTGAAATTAAGCCGGGAGGAGTTAAGTAAACTCGCCCTCTATTTAAGACATGCTTTGCCCTTTAAGTACTTTAAACCCCTTACGGAAACAGAAGTACTTTTATATTTATTATGAAAATTAAAACTCTTTTAGATTTAAAATCTAATAAAATTTATCTTTTGAGTAGTAAAATACACGGTTTTAACAATATTTATGCAAGGTTTGATAAGTTTGAAAATTTCGGGTTGGATGAAAAAAATCCCATTTCTTTTAGAAGAATAGATTTTGATGATGGAATTATATGGTTGGTTTATCAAAACTGGTTAGATAGAGTAAAAATTAAAGAAGTTAAAAAAGTACCCCTTGAAGTATTGTGTAATTTATTGTAAAAGAATGTTAAAGGATGTAAGTCAATGCTAACAGATGTAATGAATTTCATAATAGATAATAGGGGATTAAATAAAAGTAAAAAAAGTACAACTAATTGGAGTTAAAAAAGTTATGAAAATAAGCAAAGAAGTATGGCTTGAAACTTTTGAAATTGATTGGACAAAAGTAAAAGAAGGAACTAAACTTATTCAATTTAATAATAATAATAATAATGGCATAGGTCAAGATAAAGAAGAAGAACGGGTAATATTTTTAAGTATAGATAAAATTATGGATGTAGAACACCAACACGGGAATGGATTTAGAAATTATAGTAATTATTATGATTTCTTTTTAGATATACCGGAACATTGGGAAAAATACAGGCTTTTAAAACTACTTAATAAATTATGAAAACACCAAGACTTAAACAATTCTTTTTTGATGAAGGAGGCGATTCTGTTTGGCAAGTAAAACTATGTCCTAACTTTAAAAGCTGCAAGCTTGAACAAAAAAGAGCACCTGAATTTGGCGTTAGATGTCTCCATTTATGTAAAGGCAAAGAAATACGACGGAAAGATAAAATTGACGATAAAACTATTAACCGGGCTTGTGTGGGAAGTGCTTTCTTTGAGGCATTACAAAATAATAAAATCTCAAAAACAGAAGCATTGTTAAAATGCTTATAAAAGGGGGGGAGATAGATGGAAAGAGAAATAAAAATTAGAAAAATTATTTATGATATTTGTCAAAAAGCAGGAATTAAGTATAAATCAAAAGCGCATAAACAGATTAGAGATTTTGACGCAAGAAGATTATGTGAGATTTATATTCAGTTAAAACTGATTGCGGCAGAATTACAGGAAATAGAAGATAGGCACGAAGTAAACGGTTTAGGAAAGCTTTTAAAAGATGATATTGCTAAGATTTTGAACATTGACCACGACCTTGTAAAAATCTCAAAGAAACTTCGGGATGAGAAATAACTTGACTTCGATCTTAGGATGTGCTATACTTTAGTTATGTGCAAAGGAGAGAAAATGAAAAGTAAATACCCCAGTATTAAAATTGAAATTAATTCTGGTTGTGTAACAGTAATTCGCAAAGATAAGGGCGTTAGATTAGTTATTAAAGATTGTGATGTAAACGACACAATTGATGTATGGGGGATAAAAGATGAAGTCAATGAAGCATAAACTTACATCAAGGGAAAAGATTAGCTTGGGTAATCGTGCTAAAAGATATGCAAAAGAAATACTTAAAATAGTAGACCAGTTAGATGTGGTAGACGCTCTCTATGCGGATACTGTAAAAGAAGATGTAGGTTTTCTATTGGATAGAAACTAATGCTTCCTTATAGTATAGGCAATAAAAAGGTTGGTAAAGATACTTTAATTTTTAATATGACTTCTGCTACTAATTGTCCAAGCAGGTCTTTGGGATTATGTAATATAGGAAAGAAGTGTTATGCTATGAAGGCAGAACGATTATATAAGGCCGTCTTGCCGTATAGAGAACGCCAAGCACAGTATTGGGCAAGCCATACAGCCGAAGAAATAGAGGGGGATTTAGTAAACGCATTAAAAAAACATCCTGAAGTTTTCTTTATTCGTTTTTCTGAGGCGGGAGATTTTAAAACACAAGAAGATGTTGATAAACTAATAGAAATAGCAGAGTGTTTAAAACAAGATGTACCAGAAGTAGTAATTTATGGATATACTGCACGCAAGGATTTATGTTTTATTGATAGACCAAGTAATTTAATTATTCAAGGAACTTACTTTAAAATAGATAATATGTTTATTCCAACGAAACCAAAAGTTTATGACCGCTTAACTAAAGTAGTTAAATGTAAGGGTGCTTGTCAGGGGTGTTTAATCTGTAAAACAAGTACTGGAGCTAAAATATATGTGAGGGAACATTAATGAAAAAAGAGAAGTATTTTAAATGTAAATTCTGTAAAGTTTTCTGTAGAAAAACAAGTATTAGTTGTTTAGTTGAAAATCTGGATGGCAACTGGACTTGTGCTTACGGAACGGGGCTTTCTATTTACAGGTGGTTAGTTAGATTATTAACGGGACTTATTCCAGTACCAGCATTAGTATGGGCACTATTCCGAATAAGCAAGTGGACAAAGGGTTACGATCCATTTAATGACAAAACCTTTAATTTAGTTGATTGTATCGCCCAAATTATACTAATACTGTCTGTGATAGGTGTTGGTGTTTTGCTTGCTTGGTTTTTGATAGGAGTAATTACTAATTTACAATATGAATTACATTACAAAAACGGTTCAATATGGGGGAAAAAATAAAATGATAGATTTATTCCTTTTACTATTCTTGGGTTTATTAGTAACAGGTCAAACAGTAGTTTTAAGTATTAAATTATATGTAAAGGAAATTAGTTATTTAAGTTATTTACTTCAATTGGCCGGTTATACCTTGCTGTTACTTATTTATTTAGTTGGATTTTGTAGAAGTTATTTAAAGTATGTTCCTAAACAAAAGGATGAAGATGGATCTGGACAGAACTAACCCAGAAATTAAAAAGCAATTAAGACAAGATCAAAACAAGGCACTAGGAAAAGGAATAGTAAACGAAGTAGTTAAACCCTTTTGTTATGGTTACGCTGTTGGGGATTTATTGTGGAATGCTTTTGCAAAAAAGAAAAGGTATGGATTAATTACTAAGGCTGTTGGTGTTCACGCAGGACTTGGTATATTGAAACGGCTATTAAAAACAGAAAAACCAAACAGGAGAAAGTATTAATAAAGCCTTTAATATGGAGGATGAGATGACCCAAGAACAGCCGAAGATGGGGGAAAAGGATAAAATCAGCGAGTGCGCGGAAACGATTAGGGGTATTAAGGACTACGAAAGTATAATTGCCGTATCTGCTTTTAAACACAAAACTACTCAAGAAATACAAAATGCCCTCACCTACGCAATTAGAGTGTTGGAGCGGGTGGATAAAGAAAAAATAAAACAAGTTATCACTACATCCAAATATCGTGAGATATTTCAGGATAGGATGATAAATGCAGGTTTTCCTGGAGATACTTCTACACTTGCAGAAGTAATAGCCCAAGCAATAATCACCGCACTAACGGCAGAGAAGGAGGGGTAATGGCTTTAATAGACGATGGCTTAGGTAATGGAAAACTTATAGATTATAAAAAGTATCCGATTGTTCAAGGAGACCAAATGAAGATTGAGGAGATATTAACGAACTTATCAGGACGGGTTGTAAGCACAGAATATGATTTAAGGGCTTCAGGACGCCTTGATTGGAGATTAGAACAGCGAGATAAGTTTGTGCGAGAAGCCTCCGCAGAGATTAAGAAGGCGGTTCTGGAGGCGTTGCCAAAAGCAGTAGAGGTAAAAATTATTGAATTACGCAAAAATCCAAAGCCGATAGATTATTTATTAGAGGGTAGAAAAGAAGGCTATAACCAAGCCCTATCAGACATCATCAAAGCGGTGGAGGGGTTATGAATAAATTACCAGAATACAGAAAAGAGGAACTTAGTCAGGGCAATTGGGGTGGTGCTTATCTAAGGGGAAAAGAATTTAATGAATGCTTGGATTTAGTTAGACCAATAATTGAACAATTGGAAACAGAATTGGAATACTTAAAAAAAGAATTAGTAATAGCAAGACAGGAATAAGGAGCGAAAATTGAAATTAATCGGAGTGGATAAAATAATTCAGGAATTAAAATTAGTGGCGGATATTAATCCTGTTTTTCCCCATACCTTAATTTATGGGCCCTATGGTTCCGGGAAAACAACCATCGCTGAGGAGTTGGCAACCATAACCAAGCAGAAGATAGTGGTATTAAATGCCCCTGTTATTGATTTTAAAAATATTTATACAGTTCTTTTACAATTAGAACCAAAGAGCATTTTATTCATTGATGAAATTCATAGACTTTCTCCTAAAGTAGAGGAAGTTCTGTATCAGCCCATGATTTCAAACAAGCTATCTTTTAATTTTCAAGGCCAATTACAAACAGTTGATTATATTCCTTTTACTTTAGTTGGGGCAACTACCAAACCTGGTGGTTTATCGAAACCACTATTATCTCGGTTCAGACTTCACATTTCTGTTCCGAGATATACTGAGCAAGACTTGGCTGATATTATAAGATTGAATTATCCAGGTGTTTCAAATGAAGATGCTCTACGGATAGCACAGTTTGTAAGCGTTCCAAGAAATGCAATTAATTTAGCTTTTAGGCTATTACAGCTAGGTAAACCAATATCCGAAGCGTTGGACTTTCTAGGTTTTGCTGAAAAAATGAGCAAAGAAGAGCAGACTTTCCTTGAAACAGTTGGTATGGGAAAAATATCTGAACAGACGTTGTGTAGACTTTTACAGTTAGATATTGCGGGATTAGAGATACTTGAAGACCGTTTGATTTTACTAGGTTTTGTGATTATAACTGGACGTGGTAGGGAGATAACTCCTCCTGGATTAATGGCTCTGCGGAGAATACATGATAAAAAGGTATAGATATTTTAGGAGCATTGAATCTGGTCATCTTTTGAGAGTAGAAATTCCTTTTGGAGTTAAACCGAAGAGATTTAAAAATTGGTTAATTGATCTTAACAAAGGTTTTGTAGTTAATGTGTCTGGGCATAAACAAATCTCTGAAACACAATTTGTGTTGGCTCATTTATGAAAATAAAATATTATAAAGACCATGTGGGCAGAGTTTATACTGCCATTGGGAAAGTGGGATGTTTTAATGATAGTATCTGTGAGGACTGTTCTCATCAAAAAAATAGATTTAGACTAATATTAACATGCCTTGATAAAACTAAAGATGGTGTCTATGGCAGGGAACCTTGTGGATACTATTTTAAAGAAATTACTGCGGAAGAATATCTAGTGAGTAAATTATGAAAACAGAATATAACTTTTTTAAATTTTACCCACGTGGAACTGGTAGTGGAGCAGGTTATTTTGTATATATTTGGGGTGGAAAACAGTTCAACGTTGCTTTTATAAAAGTACCAAAAGAGAATAAACCAGTTGATCATCAAGGACTGAGTACAATCAAAGACCATTTGGGTAATACTTGGGCCATGGACTGTTTACATGAAGTTTCAGAAACAGAAATTTTACTGGAGGTCTTGTGAAACTAAACTGTCCTAAATGTCAAGGAGAACTAATAATAACTGAAAAAGGATTGACATGTCCTAAATGTAGTAAACAAAATAAACCAGGAGAAAGACAGGAGGTAGTGTTATTAAAATCAACAACTAAAACAATATACAAAGTCTTCTCAAGTAAGAATATTTTAGTGCCCCCATATTTGACAGAGGAACAAGTAAAAGAGTTACAAGATTTGGGTATTGGTATAAAAGTAGAGTATATTTAAAAGGAGGGACAATGTATATTCAAGAAATTTTAAATGTAACGGCAGATGAGGAAATTTTGGATGTTATGTTTATTTCTGAACAGGATTACGTAGTAGTTACTACCAAACGTGTTTTAAGACTTAGGTAGATAAATGAGGAACAGGTGTTAAGGTAGCACAACGGTCTCCAAAACCGTGAGTCAAGGTTCAACTCCTTGGTTCCTCGCTCGATTTGCGGAGTACTGTAATGGTAACAGGCCTGTCTCATAAGCAGGAGGCCGAAAGGCCAACGAGGGTTCGATTCCCTCCTCCGCTAATTGTCTTATTAAAGGAGATATATGTACGCATACTATGATAAAGAAAGAGCAAGAATACCAATTAAGATGTGGATTCCACAGTTAAAGATTGAACCTGGAGCTTGGGAGCAATTAATTCACCTAGCTAATCTACCTTTCGCTTTTTCTCATATTGCTGTTATGCCAGATACACATCAGGGATATGGAATGCCAATAGGGGCGGTTCTTGCCACGGAAAAGGTTATAATTCCAAATGCCGTAGGAGTTGATATTGGCTGTGGAATGTGTGCTGTAAAAACTCCGTGGAAAGTAAATGAAGTCGATATAGAGACAACCAAAAAGATAATGAGTAAAATTCGAGAAACTGTTCCTGTTGGGTTTAATCATCACAAAGTAATTCAGGATAAACGGTTAATGCCAACTTGGGAAACACATATAACAGTAATAGACAAAGAATATCAAGCTGCCTGTTACCAACTTGGAACGTTGGGTGGGGGAAATCATTTTATTGAACTTCAAAAGGATACAGACGGATTTATCTGGATAATGCTTCATTCTGGATCTCGCAATCTTGGCAAGAAGGTAGCTGACTATTATAATAGGATAGCAGTGGAGTCCAACACTAAGTGGTTTGCTTATGTTCCAAAAGAATGGGAATTAGCTTTTCTTCCTTTAGATAGTAAAGAAGGCCAGGATTATCTAAATGAAATGAAATACTGTGTTGATTTTGCTTTGGCTAATAGAAAACTAATGATGGAACGAATTGCTGAAGCATTTAATTCCACAATAAATTTTAAAAAGATTAACATGGCAGGTTTGATTAACATTGCACATAACTATGCAGAAATGGAAAATCATTTTGGTAAAAATGTAATGGTTCACAGAAAAGGAGCTACACTTGTTAGGGAAGGAATAGTAGGGATAATCCCCGGTTCTCAAGGAACAAAGTCTTATATTGTCACTGGACTTGGAAATCCCGAAAGTTTTATGTCCTGTTCTCATGGTGCTGGAAGGAAGATGGGTAGAGGACAGGCCCAAAGAGAGCTAGATTTAGCAACAGAAGTTAAGAAACTTAATGACCAAGGAATAATCCACGGTATTCGGTCAGTAAATGATTTGGATGAGGCTGCCGGGGCATACAAAGACATTGACGAAGTAATGGAGAACCAAAAAGAGTTAGTACAAATATCTGTTGAACTTAGTCCACTGGCTGTAATTAAAGGAGACTAATGTTAAAATTAAAAGATTTAAAAGAAGCAAGTAAAATAAAACATACAAAAAATTCTGGTAAATTTGGTAAAGTTCTTTTCTCTCCAATGCATAGGTCTGGTGGAGAGTACTGGCTTCCAGCCTTTGTTAATAAACATCTTCTTGTAAAAATTGGTAGACAGATGGTTCGGGATGAGATTATTGAACGTGTGGCTAAAAGGCAGAAAAGATGCAGTGTATGTAAACTTCCAATTTTTAGTAAGGAAATTCACTCCGTAAAAAATGAGACATTACAGCGAGTTAGGCAATTATATTTTAACGGGGCATTTTTATTGGGAGAACGTCCGGTTTGTTGTAAGTGTTCTATAATCAGATTACAAGAAGCCAAAGAGCGAGAAGCCAATACATTAAAATATATTAAAAAAGAAATTAAAAGATATTCAACGCTAGTGAAGAAATATAACTATGAAACCCGAGAAATCGTGGGGAAACTATAGGAGAGAAGTATGTCTGAACTACTCGTTGCGGTTTGTAAAGTAGATAAGATTGAAAAACATCCTAATGCTGATCGTTTGTCCATCGTTACGGTTAAAGGTTGGCACTGTATAGTCGGATTAAATCAGTATAAAGAAGGGGACTTGGTGGTTTATTGTCCTCCAGACGCAATCATTCCTCAAGATATAATAGATAAATACAAACTTGAATTTTTACGAAAAAATGGTAGAGTTGGTACTATCAAACTGAGACAAGTAATATCTCAAGGTCTTGTATTAGATATCCCCAAACCGATGGGTAATTCTTGGCCTGAGGGGTTAAATGTTGCTACTATGTTAGGAATAACAAAATGGGAACCTCCGGAAGAACCAGTAGTTAATAACGGAACCCAAGTATCAAAGAAAAAGTTAAATCCTAATTTTGATGTGTACACAGATATACAGAATATAAAACATTTTCCCAACCTGTTTGAAGATGGAGAAGATATAGTTGTAACCGAAAAAATACATGGAACAAACTTTAGAGCAGGGAATTTAAAAAGAGCAAATAGAAATATTTTTCAAAAATTATTTAACAAAATTTTTGGTGAGTATGAGTTTGTTTATGGTTCACATAATGTGCAAAAGAGACCCATAAGTTTCAAGAGGGGTTTTTATAAAGAAGATGTTTATGGGAAAATAGTACGAGAATTGCAATTAGATAAAATTATCCCAAAGGATTATATAGTGTACGGTGAGATTTACGGAGATGGAATACAGGATTTAACATACGGCTTAAAAGGTTGTATTGATGTGCGGTTTTTTGATATTAAGTATAAAGGAAAGTACTTAAACTACCCCGATTTTCTTAACTTTTGTCATAGCTACGGGTTAAAACCTGTACCAGTTTTATTTGGTGGTAAATATACTGTTGATACTGTTAATAAATTAGTGGATGGGCAGTCTTTATTAGACCCAAAACAAATGAGAGAAGGTTGCGTGGTTAGACCTGTTGAGGAGAAGGAAGTTACCAGAATTGATCATATAGGTAGAAAAATACTGAAATGCATTAGTGTTGAGTATCTTTTAAGAAAGGATGGAACAGAAAAACATTAAGGAGTATTATGATAATACATGATGATTTTGGAGAATTGCAGTTACCAGAAGTGTTTGAGCCTTTGTATACTTCGGCAACACCATTACGAAAGGCCCTAATTCAACGTTTTTTAAGAAGTAAGGTGCGTAATACTGCTTCAAAAAAAGAAATAGCAGACCTGGAAGAGGAATTAAAAGAAAGTAAACAAAGGCTGCAGGTCCGAGAAGCAGACTGTAAAGAGATAATTGAACTTTTTAAAAATTATAATGATGTGGATTTAAACCTGTTGACAATGTTAGATAATCTTTAGGGAGAATATAATGACAATAAAGGATACTTTAAATATTCTTAGAAAACAGGGTGCCGAAGGAATCCGGAATGATATCGAAGATGTTTCTCCAGAGTGTTTGTCCAACTATCAACTTAAGAACCATTGGGTTAGTCAGTATAAGTATGATGGCTGGTTTGTAGCTCTGTATGTTAAGGACGGAATAGGAACCATGTTCTCCAGGAAGAATACCTATAGAAAAGATGTTGATTGTAAAGGACTCCCAGATAATATCTACTTTGGTGAACTGTTGGAGAATACCCAGTGGTCTTATAGGTTTAAAAATGGGTCCATGCATGGAAAATTTATTGTTTTTGACCAGGTGGTTAAACCAGATGGGTATATAATCTCATTAGAGAGGCTAAGGAAAGCCAATCAATGCTCATGGGTGGAAGTTATTGATACTATTAGTGACAAAGAGCCCATTGACGCATTTGCAGATGCCATTAAACAAGACTTTGAGGGGATTATCCTGTACAGGGATGGTATCAGAGTAAAAATCAAGAAAGTAATAGAAGATGATTTTGTGATTATGGGGTTTGATATTAGTGATTCTAAGACTGCTGGGGCCAAGGGTGGATTAGTTCGTGCTTTCCATTTTGGTAGGGACGGAAAAGAAATTGGAAAGTGTGGTACAATGTCAGAGGAAATTAGAAAGGCAATGTTTGAACACCCAGAACAGTATCTTGGGAAAACTTGTACTATAAGAGGCAAGGAGAGATTTTCTAGCGGAGCTTTACGTCACCCCTCGCTAGTTTGTATCAGAGACCCAAAGGATAAATGATTTACATATACTCTGCAGATCTGTACAGTCCACATAACTATTATGCAATTAAATTTATTCCTTGGTTAGGGTCTTTAGCAACTGGGTATTTTATATTTAGACAGGAGAATGGATTAACTGTTTTTGTTGATAAAAAATACTGTAAACGGATTACTGAAATGGAATTCTTGTTAGGAAAACTATAATGATATATTTTAAATCACCATTAACCGGTTATTGTTATAAAATAAACAATTGGAATTTCTTCTCAGGAGAAGAAATTAGCATAAATAGATATGGTGTAATGACACTGGAGGATGATTTTAACATTAGAAATTTAAACCTTAAAAGAATCCCTGAAGTTGAGTACTTAATTTCAAAACTGTAAGGAGCCAAATGGATGAGAAATTAAAGCAGGACTGGATCCAAATCCTACAACAAGGAAATGAGTATCCAAGTGAAAAAGCTAGACTAGCTGCTAAACTTTTTACGGGTGCTTCTGCAGTGTTAATAGAAAAAGACATCACCTATTTTGATTATGTTAATATTCAACTTAATTTAGATAAATTTCCAGGATTGGAGTTAGTACAGTACCACCCCTTTGGACATAGTTTACCATTTGCAGAACAACTTGAAGTAACTCCAGGGGTATATAAGTCTTACTATAGAAATTGCGGGATGTGGGAGATAAAATATAGAGGAATTAAAGTGGCTATTGAATTATATAATAGGAATAAACAAGAAGTTTTTATTTCCGGAATTTGCAAAATAGAAGATAAAGAAAGTCTTGATAACTTCATTACGGAACTTCTCCAGTTCGCAAATGAGCATTCTCCATTTAAAAATAATGCTATGAAGGCTGG
>Ga0265297_10003423_pt1 | contig 28692 bp, 44 predicted proteins | sample Munlanlwell13791_FD_192502 | JGI IMG/M metagenome (GOLD analysis project Ga0265297, IMG submission 192502) | Leachate microbial communities from a municipal landfill in Southern Ontario, Canada - Leachate well 137-91 | ecosystem: Engineered > Solid waste > Landfill > Unclassified | place...
CCAACAGCAAATTCCTTTTTCAATTGTTCAGGACTAAACCACCAACGATCATTGAGACTGGGAATATCTACACGAACAATGGAGCCAGAAGCTTCAACAACAACACCATATAAATTTTCTTTATCACGGGAGACATTAACCCTTGTTTTAACTCTGTCACCAATTTTGAAGGTTTCTGGTGCTTCCTTCTTTACTGGATTTTCATCCATCAAGGTTGTGCCATACGTTCCTGTATTGAATGGGTAGTCTTTTCGGTCTGGAAAAGCACCTATAAATTTAGGCTCTGAATGAATGTAGTTTCCAAAAACTGGAGATTTGCTCAACGTCATAGTCTCCTCCTCTGTTACTCCAAAATCAAGGCATCATCCTTGATCCATATCTTCCAACCCGCCACCTCATACTTGCATAACAAGGCTAGAATAATTCTACGAGAACTTTCTGAATTCTGATCCTTCATGTGATCATATATTTGGCAAATAGGAAGAATGTGCATATTTCCGTTTGATGCTTCAATGTAGGAATCAATATTTTCTTCCGCAACTCTCATCAAATCAAATTCCTCATCAGTCAAACCTGCCAAAAGAGGAACTAAACGCCTTGCACTAATTTCCCGCTTTGAGATCATTTTTTGCCCTTTTCTCAAACTTTAATGGAGAAACATGTTGCAAATATTCCATAACTCTTTCTAATATCATACCCTCAAGATGCACGAATTCATTAACGCCTATCTTGTCAAAAGCACTTGCACCACAATAACGGCATTTTGCGTGCTTTTTCTCATTCCCATATTCGTCTTCACCGACAGCAACAATGAAAAAGTCTTGACCACAATAAGGACAATTTTCTTCCGTATAGATCTGTAAAAGCTTTATCGCCATTTTTCAAATCGGTGGCCTACTGCTTCGTCTTCGGCTATTGACTTCTCTTACGTAACTTTTGATATCTTCCAATTTATCAATTTCTGATGGAATTAGCTTTCTGAGTTCTGCTATTTCTTCTTTGAGGAGTTTGTTCTCCGCAAGAATCTGCTCGTAGGAATTACTCAGATTGATACGTTCCTGCAAAGTCATCGGGGCCATAAAAGGAATACTTTCAGCCATTTTCCCATTCCTCCATTAATTAAGATAAGTCCTTTTTTTGTCTTGTCAAGAGTTGTTTACGCATTATTTTTGCACATTCGCTCTTAGTTCTTGGAACAATGTGCTTTTCGCTAAAAATTGATCTGATACGTCGTATACCAATGTGCAAGGTTCTTTTAAGTTCCTCTATAGACATTTCTTTTTCTACATATAAAGAAACTACGAGATTTTTTAATTCTTCCTCATTTTGTAGTTGTAGCCGTTTTAACACATTTTTTAAGTGTGTGGCAGAAACTTTCTCTTTCGTCTCTTTTGTTCGTGGTTTTCCTTTTGTTTTAGAAGGCCATGATCTTGTAATTTCTATATTACATTCCTTCATTTCCCTAGCCACAGTAGGATAGGACAACCCTAAAACTTTACATAGTTCTTTTATAGTTAGCTTATCCTCGCAATACAGTTTTCTCGCTTTTTCTTTTTCTGTATCCGAAAAATGTCTGCGCCTCCAACCATATTTCTCTTTTCTTTCTTCTTCTGTATAGATTTTTCGCACTTTTGGTGGTCCTTTAGGCTTTGGGGGCTGGTATCTTCTTAATATAATTCCCGCTTCGTCCATTGCCCGTCTAAGGGTTGGGTAGGAATAACCCACTATTTTAGTAATTTTTCTAACACTCATCTTTTTCTCACAATAAAGATCTCTTATTTTCTCTTTTTCCTCTTCAGTAAAATTCACACGTCTCCAGCCATATATCCGGTCACGTTCTTCTTGTGTAAGTTTCGCAGAGGCCTTTTTCTTTCCTTTACTTATTTTTTCTCGTAAACTGTCCCCGTTTGGATTATTGATATATAGATCTATACCATACGACCCGCCATCCTTAATATTATAGCCTATCTCTGGATTTTTCGCATCGTAGTATTTAATCCAATATTTTTCTTTTTCGCATAAGTCTTCTTTTGTGCTACATTCCTCTAATATTTCTTTTTTAAAATTCTTCTTTCCGTATTTTTTAAATGCCTTTTTTAGAATTGTACCAGAGCCAAGGTAATTCTTAGTCTTACCGTTGTGCTGCCCAACATAAATACGACCTGTTATCAAATTTGTGGTTTTGTAAACGTACATACCTCCTTATAACATGGTATTGAACTGTGTTATAAAGCGGGACTCGAAAAGATTTAACCTGAAAAAATTAGAACTGAAGCACTCAACAATTAATCGCTATATTCATCAAAATTCTCATAATCATAGCAAGGAGGAGAAGAATATTCCCTGACTTCATACAGCTTTTGGCCACCATAGGACTTCTTCAGGTACTTCTTCCTTGTCCTTACCGATTTCTTGAACTGCTTGTAATATGGAGTAACATCCATTTTCAGAAGCTCTTTGCATACACGAATAGCAAACTCATCTGCCCGCTTTTCTGAACGAAGCTTTGTTACAGTTCTTCGAATATTTCCCGACTTTGGATAACAAAATAAATGGCCAATTTCATGCGATAAAGCGTAAAGTCGGCGGCGTCTGCCAAGGGAGGAATCAATGAATAGCCACGCCCACCCACGCAAATCAGCTAATGTCCAGCCCCGTGCCTTATCTAGTACAAAAATTTTTTCTTCCGCCAGTCTCTCAACCAGCGCCTTGTAAGCATCAACATACGACATTCTCTTCTCAAACATGGATCACCTCGCTTGTTCCGTCTTTTTTCAACACCAACAAAACTCTCTTGATAATTAAATAACCAGTTAAATCTTGTTCCGTATCTTCCGTATCGTTTCCATCCCCATAAACCATCCGCGAAAGCTTGTCATCGATTCGTACATCGATTTGTTCAATTGGGTCCGCTTTCGAAAAGATTCTAACAGGCTTAGTAATAGAGTTTCCATATTTGCGGTTCTTGGACTTCAACATATCCCCAAGTTCCTTTAGAACAGTATCCAAGGCCTTGTCAAACTCTGCGTGCTCCCTGTTTTCCATCTATCTTTCGGCGCGGAGACTGCCTGCTTTAGCGAGCAGAGGAAGCACCGTCCTCCATGTGTTGTAGGTTACAAATCTGCAATCTTTAGGTTTTATGTTTCTTGCCAGTCGTTCTCCACTTGCCAGAGAATGCAAACTGATTCTACCTTTACTTGTCCCGCCCACATAGGTCTTCCCATATTTGGGATGCATGACAATAGATCCACGCTTAAAACCAAGACTGCGCGTACCACCATAAGACTTCCTAACCCCACCCTTTGCTGGCTGTAACACCTGTAATTGTCTCCGGTGAAACTGCAACGGCGCCAACAACAATAACTTCTCATTGTCTGGCTTAATATGCCCGCCAACAAACCAATTTGCCAGAACCCAACTGTCAACGCAATGAGCATCAAAAACCTCGGAACTCTTAGATTTTGACTTCTTCAAACCGGCTGCTACGCGCATCTCCGAAGTCTCCCAGCCTTGCCTTAACTCCACAGGGCCTAGCTTCTCTAGCTCTCCATAAAACCACCGCTTTCCAACCTCTAAAGGACTAAACGACCTGTTCCATTTTCTACAGTTTTTCCTGGATTCCGCCTTTATGTCTTCCACGACAAAGAAACTTACCGGAAAAATATTCTTTAGCCACGCTGCCAACCGCAACTTCCACTGCCAACGTGCTTTTGTCGATGGCGGAAGGCAACCACGCGAACGGTTCATCCGATTCGCTCTGTATGGGGTCTTTCTCTGCCGTCTTGCCTTACGCATGTTGCGGCGTACCTCTACCGCGTCCTTAGCCCAAGTAACAGCATCAGCTTGAATGTTCAAATAAGTGTGCGCTTCAGATTTAACCGTGTAGCCTTCCCACTTTGAACCTGGATCGATCCCGACTGCAATAGGTTGAACCTTCTTTCCTGTAGGAACATTCATTCGGACGCAAAACACCTGACCACGGAAGAACGGGGTTGCCTTGCCAGATTTGATCCATTTACTGGCACGGGCTGGGGTTGTCGGCATTAGAACTTCCCGATCCACACTAAGAACAGGAACGTAGGTTTTTGTTGCTGTAAGCCGGGAACCTTTAACCCGTGTTTGTTCCCCATCGAGACTTTCGGGCGTAGGGAGAGGGGACTTGGGTAGCATCCCCGGTGTACCTTGTCCTGCCACGGACAGCCCGTTCAGTTGCCTTCGAACGGCAGTATCTTTTGATCCTACCTTGGCCACTCTAGTCTCCCAGTTTCCCTTGTACATTTCCCATTGGCATGATCTACTCTGTACAAGCCGTCGGGTTTAGCCGACGGTAGTTGACGTACTTTTCAAGAGCCTTTGTCACTTCCGCCTCAGAATTATAATACGTGGTAACCGCTTTAAACAGATCAGCCTCAACTTGGTTTAATGGAAATTTCTCCATCTTTCTAAGAAAATTGCAAGATGAAAGAGCCTTGTACAATTCCAGTCTGTCAGCTTTCAATTGTGAAATCTTTGGTTGAACTTCATTGAGTCTTGATGACAAATCCTCAAGCTGTGCGGTCTTCTTATCCAGCTCCCACTTAACCTGTACTCTGTCAATGGAGATCCAAAGCATATAAATACTAAGAACTAACCACACAATAGCCATAACGAGATTTACAACAGGCTGATGCGCCTTGTACCACTCATAAATGAAATTAGGCATTTCCGTACACCTTGTAATACTCGATTTCGTACTCTTTTGCTAACCGCTTTAGCAGCTTCATTGTGTGATCTGATCCACAACACATGCCCAAATTAGAAAAGAAACAACCTGAGCATGAAGCCGGGAACAAATAGCAAAGCGGACCATAGCAAGACGCATCGGGATCATGGTTCAGCACACACCACCTTGCTATTTCCAAAGCCAAAGCACCAGCATAGTCATATTCCTTAATGAAATCTTCAACCATCTTCTCTTGCTTAGTTATTTCCTTTTCGGAAACATCTTCCTTAAACGTTACCAGATCCGCTAGCTCTTCCCATGTCCAAGGTACTAGATTTGACATTTTACTTCTCCTCCTTCAAACTATTTCGTAGATCAGAAACCCAAGCAGTCCGTTCCTTCGCCCGTTGAACTTCTTCAGCATAGTTCTTCTTGTGGTATTCAATGTTATGAAGAATTCTAGACTCTTGCTGACTCTTCCATTCCTCTACCGAAATATCTTCTACAACTACAGCACGCCTATAACCGCAATCAAAACGAAGCGACTCCCTTAGTTGCTCAAGCATGAAACTCTTAAATTCAATATGATCATTTGTTGGTGGTTCCCAATTTTCCACCTTTTCAATCATAGCCAGATACTTCTCCGAAAGCTCCTTATCCTTGCACTCTGCCTCTTGTTCTGCTACCTTCCTGTCGTCGTTGTACTTTGCGGTTTTCTCTTCCGCTGTTTTCTTGGACATTTTGCAGAATTTTCCAAATTCCTTCTTCGCCATTTCATAAGCATTCTTGTGGTAGTCGCTTGGTTCAAACACTTCGGGTATTGGTGTACTTGCTGGTTCGTCCCTCATCATAATACATGCGCCCATAGCTTTTGCACAGTCCATAACAAAATCATTGAAAGAAATACCGTCCTTAATACGATATGTGTATCCCGTGGCCATTTTACTTATCCTCCTTCATTTTGTTCAGTGTAAGGTTGTTCTTCCTGTTGTTTTCTTGGGTGTTCCAAAGAAAAGCAATCAAAACACAAACCCCAATCAGGATCTCCATCTGGCCAAATAACCGCGCCGCATTTGGCACAAGTTGTTTGCTTCCATCCAGGTTCCATCCACCAAAAATTCATCTTGTCTGCTCCAGTTTGATAGTTTCTACTTCTTCAAAGTCCAGATTAAGGATAAAACCATCTCCATAGGCCTCCGGTTGGCAATCCAGCGGGCCTTCAGCACTACCCCTTAGTCGGACTACCAAAACCTCGTCAATCGGAACCTGCTGGCATGTGAAGACCCTTAACGACTTGCCTCGATAATCAACCTTTTCCTCACTGCGTTCAGGATTTACAATAGCGAACAAGGATTCTGGATTTTCACCAATATTATTTGCCAAAGCTTCTTTAACTGCCTGCTCAACGAATGTGAAAATATCAGCATCGTTCGCGCATTTGTTGGCCTTTACGAAATGCATCAGTTCGTAATTCAAATTACCAAGGAACTCTTCAATTCTTGTACGTTCAGCCATTATTCCGTATCCTCTGCATCCCGAACGATCTTGAAAACCCAATCTTTATCTTCTTTGAGCAGTACCTTAATATGGTCAAACAAAATTTGAATATTGTCTGAAGTAACCAACCACCGTGATCCAATTACTTCATCACCTCTTGAATCAATTTCTTCGGTTTCTGAGTATAAGGAAAAATATCTCATTGCTTAAAACCTTTCTTTAAATTTCTACCAGATACTTCTCTTTGTAATGCGTTTGCTCACCTCTGTAACCGTAGGCATTACAAACACATCGCGTATTTCCCAAATTTACATCCTTGAATGAATGAGTGTGCCCGTATACCCAAAGCATTGGCTCATACTCAGCAATCATATGGTCAAGGTCCGCTGCGAATGCCCCATTAAGCGGACTTCCCTTGAATTGAGAAGATATTAAGGAAAAACTTGGCATATGGTGGGTGACTACTATCGTCTTAATTCCGTTTTTCTTGTTATGCTTCAGCTTCTTCTCCAACCATTTCCGAGATTCGAAATGAGCATTAATGAAGTCTTCCGGGGTTACTTTACGAAATTTATTACCATCTACTGCGGTAATCAAATCGAAATCATTCAACCCAAAAACTGCTTGAGCTACACACCTTTGGCTGTCGTAATCTGTCCACAAAGTACAACCCAGCACAGAAATTTCACCGCCGTAATACATCTCCTCATTCTCAAGAGGATATGCACCTTCAATCTTTTTTACAGCGTGTTTGTAACCTTTACGAGAATCTGGAAAAATGTTGTCGTAATATTCATGGTTGCCCAGAACATAAATAATCGGAGCTTGTTCATTTGATGACCGAACATTGGTGAACATTTCGTGGACTTTACCCGGAGTAGTTGCCACGTCACCTGCAAAAATTAGCATATCCGCATCTTTGCTAATTTTGGGGAGATAGCCATGTAGATCACTAAGTATTTGCAATTTGGTCATGGTTTCAAAGCTTCTTCTCTGGGAAGCGTTACCAATTTTACTCCAAGCTTATCCGCGATCTTCTGACAGGCAGCACAAGGTTCAATTGGTAGCAAATTACCCTTTTTCCCAATACGGCAAACAATTATGCGTACAATTCCGCGAGCTTTGGCCTGCTCCATAACAAGTCGTTCGGCGTGCCAGCCGCCGCCGAATCGGTTAAATCTTGGCCGATTAGTGCGGGACATTACCGGGATACCACTACGATTTAGCCCGATTGCTGCAACGGAAAATTTGCAGATAGATTGTCCAGCTTTTGTCCTGGCACGTTCGACTATTTGTGTATCACTGCACATTGCTTTGACAATATAGGCATGGAAAGTAAATTGTCAAGTATAATTATTTCTTTTCCTCAGTAACCTTCACTTTTTCGCCCTTGATGATCTTTCCCATATCGCACATATAGAACGTGTTGGGTTCAATCCCATCTTCCCCGACATAGAGAGTAGCTGTGCGATACCGATTACCATCATGCCAACAAAGGATAATGGTTCCTCTGTCTGCTGCGCTGGCTTGACCCTGATAACCGGACGCGCTGGCTTGACCATAGTCTCCGGACGCGCTGGCTTGACCATAGTCTCCGGACGCGCTGGCTTGACCATAGTCTCCGGACGCGCTGGCTTGACCCTGATAACCGGACGCGCTGGCTTGACCCCTTGTACCGGACGCGCTGGCTTGACCCCTTGTACCGGACGCGCTGGCTTGACCATAGTCTCCGGACGCGCTGGCTTGACCATAGTCTCCGGACGCGCTGGCTTGACCACAAACCATCTTCGTCTGATCAGCACCTTCCTTCACCAGCAGCTCAATAGCACCTTCCCGATTCCCGCAATAAATGACTTCGCCTTCTGGGAACTTGACCTTATTGTTGTCAATGGAAACGATCTTATCCTCGTCAACAGAAACGACAAGCCACTTTGCGTCCTCGTCCCAATTCAGCAGCCCCCCGTCTCCGATACCCCAAAGCAAACCGTGCAAGCCGTTCCCACACTGTGCCTTGCTGTCCCAATCCTGGCAAATGACCTTACCTTTCTTCGGCCACTTGAAACCGTTGTGCGAGGTCATATCCTTATTGCACGTCCTGAGAACAAGGACTTTCTTGATTTCCTTCTTAACGGGCTTCTTGGCTGCGGATTTTGTATTCTTCTTGGTTACCATGTAAATTCCCTTTTGTTAGTAGCTGACCTTATTTGGCAATATAGGCACGAACAGGGAATTGTCAAGGGGTAAAACTACAGATCTTCGTCCAAAATGATAATTCCCATTAGTAAGGCGTTTTCTGCACCCATTACAGAATTTTCCTCACACTCTGGACAATCGTATTCCGTTGCATCTGGTTCCGTTGAATCTCTGGTAAAGTCTTCACAATTCGTACACCAACCCAAATATTGATCAACCGCTTCGTTATAATCCTCTACATTTACTTTGACAGCCATGGGAAACCAACTTTCTTATAGTGCTTGTAAACTTGTCGGTAAAGCTTTACCAAATCATTGAAAATTATGTGCTCTTGCCGATATGCTGTGCAATTGCTGGTAATTTGATCCCACCAATTTTTATAAGGGGAATTATCATCATAGCAAGTCATTTTCCACATTTTCTGGAGTGGACAGTGTTTGCAAGTGTTGTGATCATCATACATCAAACATAGACCACAATAACCAAGATAACCGCATTCCTTGTTCAGCGGGTGCCACTTGGAAACTGATAGAGCAATTGCCCCTAATAGCCCATAGGTTCTAAGGAATTTGTTAACATCAGCTAGCAGAAATGAACTAGAGGTGTTCAGTTCAATGAGTTCTTCCCATGTGTAGGGTTGCATTACCAGACACCTGTATCCCGGCTATCTCCAGCACATGGATCAAATTTGGGATCTATATATTCCCTAGCGTATTCGAGCAAAGAGGAACGGGCGTCATTGGCGTCCCGCGTCAACATCAACAGCACCTCTGGATCTCCCCTCTCGTTTCCTGCGTCTGCAACGTATCCGGAGAGCTTTGCCGTCTTCGAAATAACGAAATCCAGCAACACCTCAAACTTTTTCATTTTCCCTCCAAATCGTAAATGAAAACGGGAATATCTTTGCTACAAAGGGTGCGTTCAATAATGTGGGCAACAGTTGACCATCTTCCGCCAGAAAGGCCAGATCCAAAACGAGGTGCATGAATACTTGCCTTTGTCATTAGCGCAGCTTCGGCAACTTTCTCCAAACAACGCTCGCAAGCAGCCGCATCAAAAGGCACTGGATTCCATTGGGACCGCAAGGCCCTCTGAGCCACCATATTGGCCACTGTGATGTCATCAGTTACCTTTACAAGATGCACGTCACCAAGAAACCACTTACCCCTTTGGGAAAGATAAAACTCTTCTGGTTCCTTCCACCTCTTTGAAATTGCTAAAACGTAGCCCCTTCCCCAACCTCCGACAGTGTTGCAAATATGGGGCAAAATCTTTGGACCCTCTCCAATAGGATAAGTAGCGTCACCCTTGAGGTATATAATTTCAGTTGTCACGGGCTACCTTCTTTGAAATCTGATCCTTCAAGTACTTCGGAACCTTAATCTCTCCCGAAATTACCTTGAGCATAAAATTCTGATTAACTAGATACTCTAGCACATAAGCATCAACCTTAATAGGAATATCCAGCATAAACCTGTGGGACCTTGAACCACTCTCCATGTAACGACCAAGCCAACGCTTCGCGAGCTTGAAACTGTCCCGATCCCGCTGATGCTTGATTGTCCAGAAAACAAACACTGACCCATCCTCTTGACGAGTCGTTGCCAAAGTCACGCCAAAAATGGGTGAAGTAAAAAGAATATTCCTCCGGTTTTCATGAACCTTCTGGGCAATCATCTTATCCCTGGCACGAATTTCCTTGGCAATTCTCTTGCCCTCAGAACGCTTGGCGAATGAATCGGCCTTGCGCTTTTCAATCTCTTCCGGTGTAAATTGTGTCATCTTCCTTTACCTCTTATTCCGTTTAGGTTTAATTTTACTACCACAATTCGGACATTTCCGGCCATCCCAAACCAAAGCACAATCACAAACAGGGCACCAATACTTACCCTTCTTTGGGGCTCGCTTCTTATCTCTGTTGCTGGGAAGTTCGCTTTCCATTTCCTAGTCTTCCACAAAAGAAACCTGTGCTAAAAAAGACAACACAGAAAATTAGCAAAATCCAGTAATCGATGGACATTTAGTTTATCTTCTTTTTCTGCTCCCAATCGCTCATCGCCTACCTCACTCCTTCCCCGCCGCGAGGGCGGCTACGAACGTGTGACCGCGCCCATCGTTCAGCGCGTAGTCCATCTCGGCGCAGGGGTGTCCGGACTCACATACAAGCCTGCCAACCAACTCGCCTTCGTCGAACACCACGACGACGTCGTATCCCCACTCGCTCCGCAGGCGATCTCCAACCACCACCACGTGCCCGTCATCCGTTTTCATTTTGGAACCTTCCCCGCCGCGAGGGCGGCGCGTGCTCGCTCATACCAATTTTCCAAATGATCGTTGATGTCCTCCAGGGCGATCGATGGGGCGCGCTCTGGTAGCCGCTCGATGATCAACCCCCGCAGCCTCTCGCACTCGGCTTGGCTCGCGGCGAGCTGCGCGCGGAGGGCGGCGCAGGATGCACACGCCACACGATTTCGGAGATCCGGTTGCTCGTCATGCCCGGAGCCGTATCCACCATCTCTCGATCCCATGCTTACACCTCCTCTTGCCTAGATAAGTCTTTTTCGTTTAAAGTCAATCCCTATTTTGCAACTTTCAGCAGTTCAAGGGCCAAAGACAAGATCTCTTCCGCTGCCCAGTGCTCATCCTTCCCTCGCAAGTTCGCATCAACACAGTGGTTCTCTGCTCGCATCTCCTCCGGACGATTGGCCCACTTCGGACGTCTTCCCCCTTTTCTTCCAGACCAAGCTAAGGGTGTTCCACTGTCCATAACTTGATAATCCTTGATATGGCTCCATTCGTGCCTAGCAACATTGAAAAAAGACTCAGCAAAATTCAAGGCCATTGTTTCGGCTGTCTTGTCGGTTGTGAAGCTTCTTGGCCGGGGAAGAGAAATACAGAACATTCCCCCATCAGTAGTAACCTTCCTCCCTTTGGGAAGCCCCTTGTAGCCTTTGATCCAGGAAACATACCAGGCTGTCCCACGAACACTGAAATTTCTAGCCGTGTTAACTTCTACGATCACGTTAGTAGTCCGCGCCCCAACAGCACGACCGGCTTTGTACAGAACAGCCTCAATGATTGAATCAGGAACTCTGGTATTATTATAGAGTTTCATTCTTCCTCCCTGCATAACAATATAAGCACGATTTTTGGGAAGTCAATAGGTAAGGAAAGAAAAAACTTGAGGAAAACTACTTAATCTCTATCTTGGCCTTCTTGAGAACCAGGGCAAGCATTTCCTCAATGGCTTCCAAAAACTTGCGCTCGCCGGAATCCGTGAGGTTCAGCTTCTCCAGCCGTACCTCCATGGCCTCCTCATCGTGTAGCTCCTCCTGAACCAGATCCTTGATCAGATTTGCAGCTAGCGCCTTGGCTTCGGACTTCTTGAGCGAATTCTTCTTTGTCATTTCAGACCCTTTCAGTTTAAAATCTTCCACTTTAGAAGATTTTGTTGAACTCTTCTTTCCACCAACAACAAACAACGTCACCAGAAAAATAATTAAGGTAACAGCAACGATAAGGCCATATATAATGTGTAGATTCACCCCTCTTTTTCCTCCTTCTGGTCTACTTCAGTCCTCCAGCGTTCAAAAAGCTCTTCCTCTGATAGCACCATTGAACAATCAACATCGTGTTCGTTACCATACATGCCACAGTCGCAACGAGCCAGGGTTAGTTTGTTGTCACGCACCCACTTTGTGAATAGTTTAAAATTCTGACCGGACATCTTCCTCTTTTTCCTCACTTTCGATGGTAGGATCTTCTACCTTTGGTGTAAAAACTAGCGGAACATTACCGTTTACTTCACTCTCTACACGCTTGAATTGACAAAACTCGTAAAACTTGTCATCAACAATTCCCCAAGGATAGCCGAACCATCTTGAAGGATTCGGCCCCTTCTTCTGAACACCATAACAACGAATCATACCGATTAGATACAGATTCTTGAAATCGTGCTTAACCCCTTCCTCACTCCATACAGGAACCCCGCCTTCGTTCTTGATCTTAGGGCACATTGTAGCCAAACCTCTTACCCAATAAAGACCAATTTCAAGGGGACGTCCTTCAAACCACCCACCATTACCCAATTCTACTGTACTCACCTTGTACTTCTTCTTACGTACAAGCTCCGGAACAGCGTTTGACTTCCTTCCTTCATCAAGCGTTTGACGATGAATAAGGTTTTCACGACCGGTTTTACGTGCCTTTACTTCAGCGTTTGTTGGTCGTCCACGCTTCTTTTTTACTGGTTCATCCATTAATGATCCTTTTGCTAGGGGTTAATTTCCCAGTCACAGGCAATATACGAACTTTTTTGAGATTGTCAAGAGGTTGGAAAGAAATTAGTTTACTTATTCTGCATTACGCCTTGGAAAACATCGGTATTCGTTGTAGGCTTTTGCTGTTTGGCAGGTAGCTGGGTTGGCTGGACCTTTTCCTTGAGTAAATTAACATCGTCAGCAATTGTATTAACGTCTGTCCAAACTTCGTTAACCGATTCTGACATACCTGTATTAAATTGATTAAGATAGTCTAACCACTCCTGCAAGGTCTGATTCTGTTGCTGAAATTGTGACTCAAGCTGTTCTACCCTTTGAGAAACATCACCAGAGCCACCAGCAGGCCCGCTAGGCGTTCCGGAGCTTCCCATGGGTACTGCCTGACCAGATTCGTCCACATCCCATTGAGCGGCCTTCTGGATGCGTTGTAGTGCTTCTCTATTTAGTCCGTTTAATCGCATTATGAAATTCCTCCTCAAAGACTAATTAAAACACAGAATTTGTTGGCGGGCTTAATCACAAATGAAATGACCTAAATAAAGAATGGCGAACAACATCAAAGTACCCACCGGAATGAATACTAGATACTGTGTGAACGTTAGTGGCTTCTCAACGGGGGTTTTGAATTCCATGAATCTTAGTGTAGTCATTGAAAAGAGATTGTCAAGCCCTTTTAGCATATGGGCCGGGTCTGCGGGAAGGTGCGTTAAGAGATTTACCAGTAGGGGGTAATTCTTCGTTAACTGGCGACATTAACGGGTTATCACCAATTGTCTGATTGCCCATGTTCTCATCGTCAGCTTCCTTATCCTTCAGCTTCTTTTCCATCTTGTCTAGTTCTTCGTAATAAGAACCCGATTCTTCCAAATGATCTGCGGCTATTTCCAAGGCAATATCATAATCGTCCGTATGCTCTAGCTCTACTTTTTGACCCTTCTGGAGTTCCGCCTTGTCAAAGTCCGAAGGCGTTTTGTTATCTCCCTTTCCTCCGGGTAATTTATCTGTCCAGGCGTCATCGGTTGGAAGCCCTTTAGCAGCGGCAATTCTTCTTCCGGTTCTTCCAAGGTCATCAAGCGTACTAGAGAGCCGTCTAAGTCGATGATAAGCTCTTTGATTGGAATTTCCCAGCCTGACCGAATGAGCGTACTCCGACTCAGCCTTATCCAATTCAAATCCGATAAGCTTATCGAGAACCTTGTAAACCCGTTGTCGAAAGGAATTTGCCATGATTGCCTACCTCCCTCAACCTTTTACAGTACCACAAATTTAGTCGCTAGTCAAAAAATCAAGACTTAAATAATCCTTCGCATAACGAGCGGCTTTTGTTGCACGATAATTGGGGGAAATATCCAGCCTTAATGTAATTGCCATTTGATTTTTTACTGATACTGGGTTAACATAGTAAACTTCTTTTGTATCTGGACAATAAATAGCGTATAAATCTACCTCATCTTCACGCATTCTTCGGTGTTTTTGCGTTTTTCCGCCCTTAACCAACCGCCTTTGCTCAAGCTTTATGTAACCTTTGTGATTTTCACGATATTTTACTTGAACCTTATAGAATTTATTGTTTTTGCAAATTACCATGTCATAAGGGGAGGAAGCAGAAACAGGGAGAAGAATTTCGTAACCTTTTGTTATTAAATCTGAAGTAACTTGAGCAACCCCTACGTCACCCTTTGCTGATTCTTTCATGGAGGGTAGTATACGATGAAGAAGGGAGGAGGATTAAAACAGCAGGTCAATAAAACCTTGGCGAACTTTGGTTAATGTCGTTTTCTTGTTTGTGCGATGATCCTTCACAATATCGTCCTGCTCTCGGTATGAACGAGTCTTGTCACCCCGAGCGCCCCCTCCGACAAGTAAACGTCTCTTCTCCGCTATCTCTGAATCTTGGGCCATTTTAGCATTGCCCAAAACCTTAGCTGATAGAAGCCGCCTAGCTGTCTCCCTGTTCTGCTTTTGCGAACGTTCGGTACAGCACTCTACCCTAATACCAGAAGGCTTGTGCAACAGTCGTACAGCCGTTGAGGTCTTGTTATTATTTTGCCCACCATTACCTGCTGCCTTCCTGTACAACGTTTCCTCAAGATCCTCTTCCCTGAATTGAGGAAGAGTATTATTAAGTTTTAGCGTAGCTACAGTAACCGTTGAAGTATGAATTCGCCCACGCTTTTCGGTTGGCGGGCAGCGCTGGAATCTTTGTCCTCCATATTCGTACCTGAACAAATGGGCGGCATTTTCACCAGTTATTTCCAGAACTGTTTGACCGGGCCGTTGATCAACTATTTCGACGGATAAGCAAAATCTTGCGGAATATTTAGCATATATTGCAGTCATCTCGTGTACTAATAATTTGCTATCATTTCCGCCTTCTGCTGCCCTTATCTCGACATATATTGTTTCTTTCATTTGCATACCTCTTGACCGATGTGTTAGTGAAACCCTAGAACTATCAAACTGACTTTATGATAGAGCTATTCACTAATATTTGGTCAAGATCGCAAAGGTAGGAGTTCTGACAAACACATGAATTTCCTTAATTTGCGAGGATCAGAAAAACACTTGGTGGGGGTTGAGGAATTCGAATCCTCCCGTCCTTACGGACAATTGATTTTGAATCAATCTCGGCTACCAGCTACGACAAACCCCCGAAATTATTGAGCAATTTAGATTGGGCGACGAAGGATTTGCACCTCCCACCTAGCGGTTATAGGCCGCTTGCTCTGACTTGATGAGCTAGTCGCCCTGAACTTGAGTGATCGATGGAAATTGAATCCATGACCTCCGGAGCCACAATCCGGCGCTCTGACCAACTGAGCTACGACCACCGCGCCCATTCTAGGATTTGCACCCAGGATCTTTCGGTTAACGGCCGAATGCTTTCGCTACTAAGCTAAATGGGCGAAGCGCTGGATCGAGTCGAACGATCGTAATGCGGACCAAAACCGCAGGGATTGCCGCTATCCTACAGCGCCAATAAAACTCAGCCCCTACCCCTTGGATTTGCACCAAGAATCTCCCATCCATGCTAATGGGGTTTTTATTTCTTTTTAAACTAGAGTAAGGACACCCCAATTTCCAGCGTCATGGGGAAGATGGACTTCATCCATCCTTGGAAGATGTCTGCGTGGGCGTGGTCATCCTCCTGCTATTGATATGACTACCTGCTCATCAATAGCTTTACCAAGGGTGACGATTAGGTAGCAAATCTATCCTTGGCGAGCTGTTTTGGGAGAAGAAAAATAACCAGATTTGCAGCGTCACTGGTCGATGGACTTCATCCATCCATCCTTAGAAAAGCTCTAGAAAACTTTTCCTGTCCTCGGTGCTCCCCGCGCCAATAATGTAAATAGCACCTAAGACTTTGACAACAGTTTTCAGCGGGGGAGGACTAACTGTTGCCTAGCTGTTATGGGAAAAGACAAGCTTCCTTGGTTATCGGTTCGCCTGTCTCCGCTATCCGCACAAGGCATGACCCTTGTTCTTCTTCCCGCGCGTGAAAGAAGCGTCCTCATGTCTATGGCGACACCAACGCGGATAAAAAAAGCAACCAGTTTTGTCTCGCGCTCGGTTGCCCAGCACGGGTAAAATCCCCGTGGTTAATCACTCCACAGGAACCAGACTAAATTGTGTTGGGACTTCCTGCGTCACCCAACCTGTGCTAAAGGATTATTCATCCCCTGCCCATTGGCTTTTTAGCAGTTTACTAATGTCGCTGCCAGCAACATTTTGTTCAATGATTACAAATACTTACAGTGGAGGCGGTCGGCACTGCCCCGACGTCTTTCAGCTTCTAGAAAAAGTATCTACGTGTGTATTAGCAATTCTTACTTGCATTAGTCAGGAAGCCACCAACCTATAACCGTGCAAGGTTCATCCAAGGTTTTCCACGCTGAATGACCGTGGGATCGCCTGTGTAAATTATGCCAAACTGCACTACCCAGACTTCTCACGCAGTAGACATTCCCTAGGCTGCAACCCTCATGGGCAGGCAAGCAGCTTTCATCGGGAAGAGTACAACATTGTCTTTGGCAATTGTTGTGTAAGCAACTTTTTAACCCGGTGCCGCTCAAACCGGGACACGCAACCTTCTCCGTCAATTCTGAAATCGAATCTGTTTCGCCCCCTAAAAAAACAACCGAGTTCCAGCGCCACGGTTCTGTATGTTGTCCCCATAAGTGAGGCACACAGACTCTTGGGAGCATTTCGCGTCCCTGGTTAGTCATCTAGCCAACCAATGTCGACCATGAACTTAACCTTAAAGCTGTTGGCAGAAATCCCCGCAAATGGAGCATTACTAAAGCTGGGGCCAACCAGGAGCAGTAATGTTGCGGGGCAGTCTTCCGGCAGTAGCGCCAACTACTGGACGTCCCAGAAGACCCTTTCAAATTGTGCTTGTGCCTGAAGCCTTGCACCTCAGTAGTGGTCTTAACTTACCAAACTAGGCTACCTACGAAGAGGGCCGTTGAATCATCGGGCACCTGTAGCGAGATGGCACTTAGGCACATTCTACTCCGTTGGTTTTATCTCGAAAGCATCAACCAACATCTATGCAGAACACCTTGGCTACGTTACGGCAGTTACAGTCTCCCAAAACACAAGCACAAATTCAATTGTGTTGCTCTGATCACCGCAAATTTTCAAAGAATCAATCACTCACATTTGGCAATATAAGCCTTGCAAACCGTTTTGTCAAGGCCCTATTTTAAAAAACTTGCGCGGGCCATGTAACTGGCGAAAACAATTGACAATTTTCGGGCAACACTGAACAATGTCTTCCCAAAAGAGCCAATTTTCGGGTTTCGACCTCCGGATGTTCGGGTTAATAAATGTTTTCCAAGCGTTTTGCTTACCGCGCATGAACTACATTATAAGTCCTCTAGTCATCATTGTCAAGTGCGTTTAGCTCATCAATTTCATCGTCGGTAAGATTATCCCAAAGTTCGTCAAGTTCATCCAAGATAGGATCTACATCAACATCTAACGCATCTTCGGGAAATTCCTTGAGTTTATCTAGTAAATCAAGGTACGACTTTTTGGACATGGCGGGAACCTCCTGTTGCTGGAGGATAATATACGAGAGATTTACTTGGCTAGAACGTTTTCTGCAACTTCATCCCATTTTACTTCACTCAATGCGCCATTCAGAAGATCAGCAAGAACACCCTCAAGATTTGCCTGTTCAGCAAGATCTTCAAACTGACCCTTTAATTCATCAGCAATAGTAAACTTCACTTTTTCATCAGGTGACCAATACTTCGACTCCTCAAAACCTTCGCCTAGTTCCCCGGTAAGCTCCTGAACCCGTTCCTGCCAATACTCATAATTACCAGAGTCATTATCAAGCCAGAGGCAAACAGCCCAAGTCTCATAGTTGGTATATCCGTTATACCCGCCCTCTTGCGCCACCTTTGCTGAATCGTTCCTGAGTGCAGCCAGCTTCTCAAACGCCTCTTCCCCAAGTCCCTTTTTAAAATTCATTGACAAATCCTTTGCTAATGACTTACCAATTGGTTAGTCAATTTGATTACAGAATTCCTTTTTCTCTAGCTTCCGCGAGCACCTTATTCGCCAATTCCCTCGGATACTCTTCGCCTAATGTGAGAATAATATCCACTACTTCATAATCACTTTCAACCAATTTCTTCAGTCTGGTCATACACTCTCCAAACCCACCTTCACCAACTGTCAAACCGCTTTCGTCATCCTTGCCACTGGAAAAGGTTTGTGGTTCATGGAAAGAGTTTATATCACCCATTTGCGCTTTTCTAAAGGCGGGCAATACTTCTGCTACTTTTTCTTTAGGAATGCCCAGGCTAATATCTGTATCAACAGGAACACTAACATTCATTAGTATAAGATCTACCATATCTTCCGCAGCTTCCATAAGAGATTTTGCATCTTTGTTGTCAATGGCAAATTTCATGGAATTAAGAATATCGTCAAAATCGTTCCAATTCATTGACAAATCACTTTGCGAAACTTTACCCATACGTTCACTAACCATTCGCTCAAGCTTCAGAAAACCAGCGAGTTCAGTTAGTGGATCAAGGTAACCATTCGCAAACGATGTGTCAAGCTCGCTGGAACTTTGATTGGCAAAAGGCTCTAATTCTCTTACAGCATCTTCAATATGATCCGAAGCATTTGAACAAGCATTTCCGAAATCTTGGGCCATTTTGCGAGACGCTTGAGGAGACATTGTATAAGCAGAAGCTAGATCATTATCCTCAACTTGCTTAATACCTTTGGGAACTTGCTGACCTTGCTGATCTGCTGGCATAATCTGCTTTTTGCCGTCTTGGGTAGGTTCAAGCACGGTATAAGCAATCCCCGCCAGATCATAAATTGTCTGCCCCTGTGCTAATGAATCAGTATCTACCCCAGGATTAGTTTGCTCAGGATCAGCACCCGTTTCATCTTGTGGATTGACTTGCCCACCATCTTCCTGTGGTGGATTCTGTTGAGCATAGTGTCTAGCAAGGTCTTCGAATATGGAAGTATTCTTCATGGGGTTTTTCACCTTGGCAATTTTCCTGGTAGATCTTTTAGCAAACAGTTCCATTAATGTACTTTAACACAAATGCCGTCGAGATACTAAACCATTATCCACAAATGTCTTTCATCGTCTTTGCTATTGCTCTGCTGTAATTTACCCTGACTGTCCAAGGCCAGTAAACCCAAGGTTCTTTCGTTTTGAAGAAGTAAAATCTTGCCAACATCCCGTGAATACCAACTTCTGCGCTACCGGCAACAGTTAGTAATTCTTCTGGTAATGGAATTCTACAAGGCATGTTGTGGCCCCGGATACATTTCAACGCTCCACCATTATCAATAATCCTTGCGTAATTTGGGTAAACATCTTGGTAAATACCTACGTCAGCCATGTACTTTCTATTAATCCATTTTTCATTTTTGAGAATTTTTAGAATGTCTTCCTTGTTCAATTCCCGCCACTTTTTATCTTCCGGATATAGTCCGAGCTTCTTAGCATTGTTTCTTGTACGTGGGCCAATGCTACAACGATTACCCCGGCTTTCGTTATAAGCTGTTGCAATAACGCCACAAGGATCAACACGTAATTTGTGTCTCCTCATAGCTTTCATAGTTTCTGTTGCTATTTCCTTGCTTCGTTTTTCCCATTGATCCATAGGTGTTTGAATTCCACAATCGTACCAAATCTGAGATTCCTTTTTAATAGTCTTTGTAAATCCCTTAGCTAACTTCGTTGCCCATTCTTCCATCCTTGGGCTTAATGGTGCATTATCTGTTTGATAACCTGCGCCAATAGAAAACAAACCTAATAGTAAAACAAGTAGTATTTTCGCCTGCATTCTTTCGTCCTCCAATCTAATTTCCCAACTACCCACACAGGATAGGGGAATTTTGCTAATATAGTGATGATTTCTACATTGTCAAGGTGGGGGTTAATTTCGCTTTGAATAACAGACAGTTTCGAAGCGAGAAAAAGGACATTGTAGAATTACTTCGGTCCCACAAGGCTTTTCCGATACTTTAACAACGGCACAATCAGGATTTCTTGCTTTGGCAAAATCGACCATTGTATTAGCACAACCTGATATAGCAAAAATTGTCCAAATGAAAAGAGCAAAGACAATAATGGCCAAAATGACAGTCATTACATTAAACCACATTGGAGGAGTATCCCCAAGGTACTTTAGTGATTTCTTCTTCTTTTTAGGCAGCTTTCTCATTTTAGATAATCGGTGGGAATGCAGTAAGTCTGTCCATCTTCTGTACACACCATGAAGGCATCCCCGTGGCCATCGTAGAGGTTCCGAACAACACCCTTAGTACCCTTGGCTAGCTCTGTCGTGCCCCCGCCCCAAATTGGCATAGAGAACGCCTTGGAGAGTGTTACCTTATCCCCAATAGAAAAGGGAAAATCCTTTAATGGAACTTCTGCGGGGTCAAGTCCTTCGTGGATTTGGCCCAATTCAACTACTTCGTATTCCCCATCATTTTCCTTATCTTCTTTTTCAGCACGTTTACCTATTTTTTCCAATTCTCCTGCCGGTCGTGAAATTATGTCTTCCTTCCTACCTTCGAATTTATCATAATCAACGCTAACTAAAGGTATAGAATAGGTTGAAGAGTCCACATTTACCACAGTACCCTCACCAAATTTATAATGTGTTACTCGATCTCCCTTAGACAAACCTGTTGAATAAAGTTTGTCGGGATCTTTGTGCTCTACTTCTACTTGTGCCCTCTTTCCACGTTTCCCATAACTAACCAAATCTGAAGCATCCTTATCCGATAAACCATAAACAGTTTTAATAGTATTCTTAATCGTTGCTGGATCACTGCGCTTCATGCTTTTAACCATTGCCAAAGCATCCTGCAATACATCATCCATTGGCCGATCAGGTTCGTCCATGTATGCGGAGTCTTGAGCAAATTTACTAGCAAACAACGCGGGGGGCATTTCGCTCTGTGCTTCAAACATGGGATCTAATGTTACGCCTTCCATTAGCGACATTACATCAGCAGCCATGTTACTGTCAATCCCAACTCCGCTATTATCTACAATACCATCGCTAACCTCTTGCTGTAATGCGTTGACATATAATTCGTCCATTGCGGATCGAATGTCTTCAAGTGCTCTATAGTTGTAGTTGGAAGTTTCGTAAAGACCCTCCAATTGCTTCTTAACGTCCAAATATTCCTTCATCTTCATCAATGCTTGATCCTCGAATTTTGTACCACGGAAACCATCAAGGAATTCTTCAAGCAACGTTCCACAAGCTTCTTTGTCAGATCGATATGCCTTGATTACGATAATTGTTTCGTTAGGCTTGGCACACTTCATACGGGACAAATTGAGCATGTTCAATTCGTACTCTAATTGAGCCAATTTTTGCTCAGCCATTCGACGAGCTTGAGCTTGTTCCTGGTTGCCGGAACAATTGTCGCGAGTTGCAGCAAAGTATTGCTCAAGAAGTGACTCGGCTTGCTCTTTCATTGGAGTAGCCTTTAGAGTCATATACCAGTCCGCGTAATCCATTGATGACCAATATGCTTTTTTATTCATTGACATTTTACCAACTCCTGCACCCTGGCCTAAAGATCCCCTGGAAGCCTCAAATTCGTCTACTGCGGCTTGGGCAGCTTCATCAATTAAGGCATTAGAATTTTCGTCAATCTCGGCTTCTGTTTCAAATTGAGATAAATCAATTGGAATATCCGTTGAATAAACATGTGCGCCCTCTTCGAATAAGGAAACATCGAAATGTCCCTCTTCTGTTGGGGCTACCAAACAGTCGAAACCACGGAATAAGATTTGATATGCAGTTTCAGCCATTATTTAGTCCTTATACACTTTTTCATAACTAGGTTTAGTAACTCCCCGCATTAAGAATTGATTTGAGATCCAAGTTAATTGCACAGCCACCTGTCTCTTCTTGAATATATCGTAATATCTATATTTTCCATTAGACTCTCCACAGAGTTGCCCTATTTTACCGCGATCTGTACCTATTAGTAATCCTTTCCGCAACCCGAAAACAGACCCACAAGAATAGGACTCACGGATTCCTCCCTTTGAAAAATTTATATCATTCAATTTTCTTCTCACAGGCCGATATGTATCATCTATAACAAGAAGTTGTCCAGGAACTACTCTTATACCTGCACCAACTTCACAGGCTAAAGACAAAGCATCAGAACAATGTGTTGTAAATTTGTCCTTTGACTTACTCTTCGTCTTTTTATATCCATATTTTTCTCTAAGTGCCTCAGTCTCAAAGCCCCTAAAAGAGATTTCCATTGCCCCGGCATTTTCAAAAAAATGTCGTATTTTTGATTTTCCTATTTCCATTGTAGAAAAATTTGAGCCAAACTTTGTGTCCGTATAATTAAAATGTGGTTCCTCATCTCCAACAACAGAAATAGGAAACAAACTAAAACATGCAGACAGAACTTTCAACCTAGAGGCAACAATGACACTTTGACTCGGAGAAAGGTAGGCCTTCCTGCTTCTATTTAATCTATTTGAGCGTCTTCTGTATTTACGTTGCCTTCGAGTATGCCTCAAATTTCTACGTTCTTCCATTTTTCTAACAATATTCTTCTTATCCGGAAGATCCAACTTCACCGCAAGCACGTTCTCCACCCCGGAAACAACTACAATGCCTTCATACTTTGTTCCAATGTCATACCCCAAAACAGTAAGGGGTGTTTCTGTTCTAGTGTCAACAAGCATTTGAATTCCGAACGTTCCAAACTTGGACCATGCTTTCTTCGCCTGTCCTCCTTCTAGCAACTTTCGTGCTTTGGCAGGGGTTGTGGGTGTTAAAGGTTTTCCATCCGAACCTAGAACAAAGACGGAATGCAACGACATACGTTCCCGTCCGTCGCGGGTATTCTCCCTTCGAGGTTGCCGAGCAGGCTTAGTTCCAGTCAAAACCGGAACGTCAGCTTGGGCGCAGCTAGTAGTGCAGGGAACTAGGGAAGTATCCCCTGGTACTTGTAGCCCGCTTGGCGTCTGCTTGATATGTTTCATATCCAGCCCTCTAGTCAACACTTGCGTCTCCTTAGCCCTTCGGAAAACCCTGTTTAATCAGGGTTGCTAACCAGCTCCTTGACCTTTTCTCTGTTATCCTTGTTCTTCGTTTCCTTTGGACCACTATGAATGTCCTTGTCCCGTGCATCCCAGGTAGCCGACCAGGGATTATCAATTTCAGGGTTCTTAGCAAGATCGTTGAAAATCTCAGCATATTTTTTGCCAGAAGGAAGGACACGAAGGCAGGACTCGGCCCACATTTTCTTAAACGTTGAAGGAAGAGGTTGAATATCTTCAATAGCTACACGATATTCATATCCTTTAGACCCAATAATTACATTTCCCCCTTCAGCATTAATCTCTACAATGTTGCCGCGAACAGGACCACCAAAAGCAAGAAATTTTACTGTGTCCCCAACTTCAATTGGCGTTTTTGTGTCTGGATAAAAAGAAGCATTTGTAACCTCATCCTCCTGCCATTCACCTTCAACCTGTGCTGTTTTGTCCCGCCCTCGATTATTATTGCCATATGGATTTAAAACATAACCATCATTTACTAAGTGCGTGGCCCAAGCATCCTGACTTGCGGTTGATACAACCTCAAGTATATAGTTTCTTAATACATGTATCCAGCTTCTTGGAAAAGTATCCTTATCTTCCTCTTGAGCTTTGTCCATTAAAGATTTTACTTTTTCATAGCCAGCGGGAATTGCTGTGCCCATGGAAGCGGTGCGGGCTTTGTGCGTCTTTTGCCAGTCATTAATAAGATCTCCCAATTCAACATCATTGTCTTCCATAGCCCGACGCATAGCCTCATCCACACTAGAGCGTGTTATCTGCCCTGTTTCTAGAAGAGCCTTAACATCCTCAATCGTCCCCCCGCCATAACGAACAAGCTCATAAAAGCGCCGGTTAAGCTCATCTTTGTTTTCACCCCGGATAAAATTAGGATCTCCCTCAGATACAACTGAATTCATATAGTCAATCAAACTTAGAAGATTATCTTTTTCTCTCCCCTCAACAGAATTCTCATATCTTTCTAAATTAGTTATTGCACTTTCAACCAACTCTTTTGAAACTGCTTTGCCAGCATTCCAGCTAGAACTTACCGCATAGATAGGATCTCCCATACTTGAATGGTATTGCCCAAGAAGTTCCAGCATATCTGGATAATCTTCATCCTCTTCTTCGAATTGAGCCTTCTTTGCCCAATGGTTTAGATCAATGTCGGAATCCTCTCCGGAAGTGTCCCTTCTACCTAGCTCATCATAAAACCCATGGTACAGCTTTTGAAGTTCCTCCGGATTACTCAAGCTCTTTTGGTCTACGTATGCATGAATGGTATCTCCAACATTCATAAAATGTGCATTAACACCTTCAAACTCTGTGCCCTCAAGAGAGTCAAAAAATTCTTGTGCATCTTCTTCGCTAGAAAATTCAAAACCTAGTGTGTTCTTTGCCTTCTTCGCCCTCAAAGGCTCATTCTGGAACTTCTTGGCTTCGTCCATGTCCTGCATTGGCTCATTTGGCGTGAGCTTGTCCGTTAAGTCGGATTCGGATTCCTTATCTACTCCTGCGCCCCTCTTTTCAACAGCCATTTCATAGTACAGTGCAAGACCCCCCATATCTGTCTCTTGACCAGACTTGGTATAGCAATAAGGGGGATTTCTAGAAGTATCAATATATCCAATTCTATTTCCATCAACTGTCACTTCATATTCATTCTTCCGAGTTCCTGTTTCTACAATCTCTGCTTCCGGCATGTCTGCTTTTAATGAATCTAACCATTCTGTCAAAGCCTTCTTATAGGTACGCCGAATCGTGCTAACCGGGCCAATACCTTCACGGGCTTGATAACCAATGTCATTACGCAAATCAGCAGCGATTTCCTTTTCGTCCCTGGTTAAAGGTGCGCTAAATTGTTTCCTTACAGGAATTAGCTCATAACTTGACGCACGTTGGACCATAGCATTTACTGAAGACTGGGCCAATACAATATCACGACCATTAAACTTGATTACTGATGGAGGTAATACTTTCCCACTAACAACTTGAACCGGAACGTCAAATGATTGCTTAAGTCCACCAACAGTAGCGAACTTGCACATTAGCACAATTGTCCCGCTTAATACGTCATCCGTTGTACCAGCAGTTTTCACGTTCTTTACACCAAGATACGTAATAGCTGGCGAAATTGGGAAATCGAATTGATCAATAACTTCCCGTGCCGTTAGAATAGCTGTTTTAATCAGATCAGGCAATTTCTTGGAATTGTTCAAAAGTCCCAGTCTATTGGCACTGGAGAACATATCTGACAAATTGGGTTTGCCAGTTGAATCACCTAGATCAATAGACTGTGCGTGCTTACGAATACGCTTTTCCTTAGCTGCACTATCAGCCTTCAAATTCTTGAACCACGGATGGTTACGAACATGATCTTTATCCATAAGATTCGTCATTTTTTCTCTCTCTTTGCTGTCTGTCCAAGAACGATTTTCCCTTGCTTTATCGTAGCCCGATTCGTAACACCCTTGTCAATATTGGGGCTAACCTTCTGAGAAACAGGTTCAACGCCCCAAGGACGATCAATAGCAGTAATTGAATCCGTCCTTATTGACCCTTCGATACTACCACCACTTTTGTCGGGGGTTATAAAATACAACAAAGAATTCGTCTCAACAGCTTTCCACAACTCTTCTAATGAGGAAAATGGGAATAAAGCCATTAGCGCATGGTTTCCCGCAAAAAGGCGATAAGCATACAACTTTTCTTGTTTGAGTTTCATAGGAAGGGTAACTCCTGGTTAAATCATGTCGGCAAGTGCGGAGATAAGACTTAGGTCAGATTCCTTTTCCTCCTCCAGCTCTTTTAAATCTCTCTTAGAAACTGCGGAAAGTAAAACTCGTTCGCCAATACTTACGTCATTAAGTGAGCACCAACCGCCGCTTGTTTCAATCACACCATCGCACTCTTCGCAAGACCATCTGTCATCATGGCCAACTCTTGTATTCTCTTCTAATTGAATTATCTGGCCATCGCAAAGAAATATGAGATCAAGACTGAAAGGTACCGAACCTTGGTGGAAAGTAACATCAGTAAAGGGTTCGTAAGGAAAGTACAAGCCGCAATCTGTTGCTAACGCTCTGTGTCGTTGTAAACCAATCTTCTTCTTTTCCGGTGTATCAGCTAATGCACAACGAATTTTAACATCACGTTCAACCCACAAGGCATTAACGCGAGCAACATGGGAAAAATGGTTTTTCTTGATATTAGGAACAGATCCGGCTTCATATAAGGTAACAGTTTGACCATCGGGGGCCAATAATCCAAAATCCTCACTGTAATTTAAAGAATGAGACTTTAAAAGCATTTCTCTAATTCTTCTTGGGGCGACCACGATGTTTAATTACCGGCGTTGAATCTTCGACAACAGGTTCCTCAATTGGTTGTTCACTAGTTTCAGCAACAGGTTCTTCAATTGTTTCATCTGGGCCAATGCCAACTTCTACTTCAACCATTCCAGCGGGGACATTATCCATATTGTCAGGATCTTCTTCAACAATTGGAACCTCAACAAGCTTTTCTTCAATTGGCTTTGGTTCAGTTACTTTGCTTGAATCTTCCATTACCTGTATAATACGTTGCCCAATCAATTTCGTAAGCTCTGACTGATCTTTTAATTCTGCGATTGATAATCCAGTAACCTTTACGAGATCCTTTGAGCAAGCATTAGCGATATTTACGTTAATCGCCGCTGAACGAAGTGCTCTTTTGTAATTGCATACGTTCATTCCGTCAGTTTTATCAATATTTTTATAAACATTGAACGAACATGGGCCGCGTTTATCGCCACAGCCGGTATTTAATACTATGTATTTTTCGTTCATTTAGTGATCCTTTTGTTGTTTGGTTATTTAAAGAGTGTACCGAAATTGCCGCGTTGCAGACCGAATAGCTTACTCGCTTGATCTGGAGTAATGCCTAGTTCGGTGAGAAGACGTTGCAATAATGCGGAAACCTTTGCCGTTCCTACTTCGTTTGGGGTTGCGGCATTTACTTGCATTTGCTGAACCTCTTGGAGAATCTGGAACGCTTGCTGCTCTTGGCCACCACCAGCTTGACCAGGATCTTGTGCTGGGCCACCTGCGGGCTTCGTGGGGCCTTTGGGTGCAGCCGGTGTTGCAGGTGCCTTGCCGGGAGATGCGGGCGATTGAGGGGCTTCCTGGGCTGGTGCAGCGGGGGCCTCCTCAGTTTCCGGTAAAGGGGCGGCTTGTGCTTTCTTGCCCTTCTTCGCGCCCTTAACAGCCTTTGGAGACGGTGCTGAAGGTGCTGGGGGTGCAGGCTCAGAACCCGGTGCTGCGGGACCTGCTGGGGGCGTTCCTGGCACACCCGGAGCAGGAGTCTTCGGTGCAGGCGTCTTTGGCTGCATTTGTGGCTTCTGCTCTGTACCGGGCTTTGTCAGCTTAATCTGAAGAATGCCCTTTTTCTGCTCGTCCGTCATGGATTGCACGTCTTCTGCTGTCCAACCAAGAGCCTGGATACCTGCATCGCCTACGCCCGGTTGCAGGCCCTGTGGAGCCTTTGGGGCCGGTGCCTTGGGAGCAGGCGCAGCAGGTTGTCCACCGGGAGCAGGGGCCGCCCCAGGACCACCAGGAGCCGCAGGAGCAGGTGCAGCCGGTGTTGCTGGAGGTGGAGCAGCTTGGCCCTTCTTCGCCCTATCAAGAATCTTTTTTGGATTCTTACCTTTTGGAGCTACACCGTCATCTTTGGTAAGTTCTTTCCCATATTCGCCAAAATAATTGTTAATCGTGTCTTTAGCATCGTCATCAACTGCTTCTACGTCGGCGGATTGGGCCATCTTATCAGACATGTTTTCTTCTGCCAACTCATTTTCGGGTAGCCATTTTTGGAAAGAAGGCTTATCTACATTTTGCACCTGATAAGCATAACCGCCATATTCACTACCGCGCCACTCAGCATCAGAAACAATTTTACCATTAAATGAAATATCTTCTTCGTTATACCAACCCCGCACTAATTGACCACGATAAAACTTAGGGGCAGAAGTTGGAGAATCTTCCGGATCATTCTCGAATTGAGCACTCTTCGCCGTAATTGGTGCAGCCCCGGCACCTTCTTGAACAGGCTGTTGCTGGGCTTCTGCATCTTTATCTTCGGGCATTGCTGGCTTGAACTTTGCCCAATCTACGTCTTCCCCACCAAAGCCTTGAACTAATGCGTGAAGTTCCTCTGCTGACTCTGACTCAATTTCTCGGTGATATCCACCATCATTTAGCCATTTTTCACGAAGCTTTGGGCCAGCAGTTTTAACAGGCTTCTTCTTTGGGAAAGCATCTTCAATTTCTTCTTCAGCACCAATTTGCCCACCAACCCCCGGACCTTCACTAAAATTGCCTTTACCTTTACCGGGCATTCCTGGACCACGCTTTGGCCGATTTTTGTCCATCTGAGCCAAACGTTGCGTGGCTTCC
>Ga0265297_10003424_pt1 | contig 28692 bp, 20 predicted proteins | sample Munlanlwell13791_FD_192502 | JGI IMG/M metagenome (GOLD analysis project Ga0265297, IMG submission 192502) | Leachate microbial communities from a municipal landfill in Southern Ontario, Canada - Leachate well 137-91 | ecosystem: Engineered > Solid waste > Landfill > Unclassified | place...
AAAATTTCAGGACTTATCTCTGCAGGTATCGAATAACCAAGATCTCCCTCTCCATATAATTTCCCGGGTTCGTGTTTTTTACTATCCGGGTCTCCGGCCTGAATCATAAAATCTTTTATAACCCTATGAAACAAAACATTATCATATATCCCGTCATGGCATAACTTAACAAAATTATCCCTGTGTAGAGGTGTCTGGTTATATAGCATTAAAGAAATCTGTCCCTGGTCTGTCACCATTTCAACAACAAAAATCTTATTGTTTTTCGCAAATAGAATACATAAGGGTAAAATTAACATTACGGATAAAACATAAATTTTCTTCATAGGTATTGAATTTTAAGTAAAACTATACATTTTTCAGTATAGAAATATTATTTATATTCGTACAACCTTAAAAATATTCTATGAAACAACTAAGAATTCTGACTTTTGCCCTGTTGTCGCTTATAGGCTGCAAAGAGCAGGAGGATGGGATTACAAACCTCAAAATGCTTGAGGGGGGTAAGACATTTGCCGTTCCCAGCGGAACTGTGGCCGACCAAATGGTGCTGGAAAGATTTCCGGATGCCAAAATTGTTTACTTTAACAGTGTGATGGACTGTGCACTGGCAGTAAAAGAGGGTAAAGCCCTTGCCACCTCATACGACAAACCTGTACTTGCCAACATTGCAGCTAAAGTTGACGGAGTTTGTGTGCTGGAGGAACTCATCATGGATGACAAGTACGGATTTGCAGTCCAGAAAGAGAACACCAGCCTTAAACGGGTTATGGATGAAGTCCTGAATGAAATCAAGGCAGATGGCACATATGATGCGATGTCTGCCAGATGGTTTCCTAAGCAGGGCGAACCCGGCCCGATGCCTGATATTAAGATTGATGGTCAAAACGGCGTTCTCAGGTTTGGCACATCTGCCGTGACCGAGCCTATGTCGTATGTTGACGGATCGCAAAAAGTGGTTGGGTTTGATATTGAATACGCATCCTATATCGCAAAAAAATTAGGTAAGAGTCTTGAGATTGTAAACATGGAATTCGGTGCCATGCTCCCGGCATTGATTTCAGGCAAGGTTGACATGATCGGAGCCGGACTCTCGATAACTGAGGAGAGAGCCAAAAGTGTCCTTTTCTCCGAGTCGTATTATCCAAGCGGAATAGCTGTCATGGTAAAAAGTTCCGCAAAAGAGGAAGAGCCTGGTAAGGGTGTTGGGAAGTTACAAGGGATAGATGATATCGGAAACAAACGTATCGGGGTTCTTCTGGGATCAATTCACGAGAAATTTGCAATGGAAAATCAGCCAAATGCAGAGCTACTGCAGTATCCGACTGTATCCGATCTGTTGATAGCCCTCAAAATGAGCAAGATTGACGCAGCATATTTTGATCATGTTGGATTAAAATTAATAATAAAGGATAATCCCGACGTTGATATTCTGGCTCCAAAGGTTTTTGATGTACCTATTGCCGCGGCATTTAATGAAAACAAAGATACTCTAAGAGAAAAATTTAATACTTTCCTTAAAGAGATAAAGGCTTCCGGAGTATACGACGATATGGTACAGAGATGGATGGAAAAAGACATTTTTGAAATGCCGCAGATAGAAGAATCCGATGCAAACGGAGAGCTTAGAGTAGGCATAGTTTGTGATATCGGACTTCCTTTTACTGCCGTTAAGGATGGCCAGATTGTAGGATTTGATATAGAGCTGTCAAAAAGGTTTGCGGCATATATGAATATGAAGTATGTCCCGTCTGACATTCAATTCGGAAGTATGATTGCCTCAATTGCCACAGATAAGATAGACATGGCTGTCTGCTCAATGATGATTACAGAAGAGCGTGAAAAACAGGTGGATTTTTCTGATAAATATTACGATTGCGGAATCAGCATTCTTGCAAGAAAGGACGATATTGCCATACCAGGATCGGCTTCTGTATCCAATACTGAAAAAAAGGGATTTTTCAAGTCAGTTACCGAAAGTTTTTATAACAATCTGATTCTTGAAAACAGATATAAACTCATAATAGACGGATTGAAGCTCACACTCTTGATATCTATTCTTTCGGCATTGTTGGGGACAATTCTCGGAGGTTTTGTATGCTATATGAGAATGTCGAGAAAAAAACTCCTGCTTGGTTTTGCAAAAGGATATATTTCATTACTAAGAGGAACTCCTGTTTTAGTACTTTTAATGATAATTTTTTATGTTGTCTTTGCATCGGTGAACATCAGCCCTGTAATAGCTGCAATTGTTGCTTTTGCACTTAATTTCGCTGCATATGTTTCAGAAATGTTCAGGACATCAATCCAAGGTGTAGACAAAGGACAGACCGAAGCCGGAATTGCGGGTGGATTCACTAAGGTTGAGACTTTTATTTACATCATAATGCCCCAGGCCTTAAGGCAAGTCTTGCCTATTTATAAAGGGGAATTCATATCTCTTTTAAAGATGACCTCCATAGTTGGTTATATAGCAGTACAGGATATTACAAGGGCAAGTGACATAATCCGCAGCCGGACATTCGATGCATTCTTTCCTCTCTTGATGGCAGCTGCCATATATTTACTATTGGCGTGGTTGCTTACATGGGCGCTGGATAAAGTTGAAATATCAGTGGATCCTAAGAGAAAAAGAATAAAAAAAGCAGAGGAGGCAGCATAATGATTTCAGTTAAAAATCTTTCAAAAAAATTCGGAGACATTGTTGTTCTTAAAGACATTAATGCCAATATAAATAAAGGTGAGGTAATATCAATAATCGGACCTTCAGGAACAGGCAAGAGTACGTTTCTAAGATGCCTTAACCTTCTTGAAACTCCTTCCGGAGGAAGCATTTCCATTGATGGAGTTGACCTTCTGAACAAAGATACAAATGTGCCAAAAATCAGGCAGAGGATGGGTATGGTATTCCAATCATTCAACCTCTATGCTCATCTTACAATTTTGGAAAACCTCACTATAGGACCTGTCAGACTACTCAAGAAAAAAGAGACAGATGCCAACAAGAAAGCGATGGAACTACTTAAATTGGTTGGGTTGGCCGAAAAAGCATATAATTTTCCCGACGAACTCTCCGGCGGACAAAAGCAGAGGGTTGCCATTGCAAGATGTCTTGCCATGGAATGCGAGATAATACTTTTTGATGAACCGACATCAGCACTTGATCCCACAATGGTAAGTGAAGTTTTGGCCGTTATACGGAAGCTTGCTAAGGAGGGAATGACCATGCTTATTGTAACACATGAGATGGAATTTGCACGGAATATATCCGGTCGGGTGTTCTATATGGATGAAGGAATTATATATGAAGAGGGGACTCCTGAACAAATATTTGAGAATCCGCAACGCGAGAAAACCAAGGCTTTTATACACAGAGTAAGAAGCATGTGTTATGACATTTCAAGCAAGAATTATGACCTTTACAAACTACAGGGAGAGATAGGTCTGTTCTGTGAAAAACACGTTATTTCTCAAAAAACAAGCGAATATGCGCAGATGCTGGCAGAAGAGGTAGTGGTCATGCAGAAGGATTACTCAGATATAAACATCATGCTCTCCTATTCTGAAAAAGAGGGAACATTGAATCTTGTATGCGAAAGCGGCGGGGAAAAGTACAATCCGTTAGAAGATGAGTTTAATGAGATTGCCGTTATGATAATCAGGGGACGTTGCAAGAGGGTGGAATACTCATTTTCAGAAGGCAAGAATGTATTGACACTGGGTATAAAGAACGAGTAAGTTTATAATTGTTTAATCATCTCATATTGTTTTCCGCTCAAAGGGATTGAGTTCGATTCAAGAAAACCTGAAATTGAGTCGCAGGTCAGCTCGGTATTGACTATTTTTATAGAATCGCATTTGTTCAATTTTAATGCCTGAGCCAATACGAGTGTGCCTATACCCTGCCTGCGATATTTTTTATCTACTGCAATCTGTGTGATATCTCCGGAATCGGGTTCCATAACACAATATCCAACCAGGTTGTCTTCGTATTGTGCTCCAATAATTTTAAAATTCTCAGGACTTCTGGAAATTGACTCCAAGCTGTTCTGCCATGATGGTATAAAATCCGGGAATGATGTACAGGTACTAAGCGACTCAAAGGATATCTCTGTAAAAGTCAAGCGGGGGGATTTTAGCAAAGCCTTTAGTTTAATATCTGATTGTTTTATTCTGTAATAACCGAATTCCCGCAATATACTAAACCCCTGCTTTTTATAAACAGATACAGCCTGACTATTATGTTGCAAGACCTCAAGCAGATACCTGGTTACACCTGCTTTTTTTAAAAAAGGCAATGAGTAATTAAAAACCTCTGATGCCAGACCTTTGCCCCTGTATTCTTCCAATGTACCTGTTCCAGTATCATAGGCAGTCAGAACTCCATTATAAAATCCGATACCATTTAATGTAAAGGATACCAGTCTTTCGTCATCGAATGCACCAAATGAAAGCTCCGGGACGAAACCTCTTCTTTTAAGCATCAAACTCAATTCTTGTTTTGAAATCTGAACTTCGTACTTACAAAAGGCTTCGTTAAATGCACTTGCAATCGTTTCAAAGCCTGCACTTTCCAATGATTTTATATTCATAGAGTTAAATATTGCACTATAAATTTATTGCATAAATGACATAATACAAAAAAAGAGCCGGAAATAAATTTCCGGCTCTCCTGGTAGCCCCACCGCGACTCGAACGCGAATTTGAAGTTTAGGAAACTTCCGTTCTATCCCTTGAACTATAGGGCCATCTATTTTGGGATTGCAAATATAAAAACTTTTAACAAAACAACACCAATAATTGTGCTGTCAGAACTCTTAAAAACATTGTGAGCGGATAAACGGTTGCATAGCTCACTGCCGGCAAATCATTACCGGAAGTTGTATTTGCGTAAGCAAGAGCAGGAGGATCTGTGGTACTTCCGGCAATAAGTCCCATTAAAGAGAAATAGTTCATTTTTAAGATTGACCTTCCGATTATTCCCACAACCAATATCGGCAATATGGTGATAATAAAACCGTAGAGAATCCACACAGCACCGCCCCCGTTAACAATTGTCTCGACAAAATTACTTCCGGCATCTATTCCCACACAGGCAAGGAAAAGAGAGATACCGATCTCTCTAAGCATAAGATTTGCGCTCATTGTCGTGTATGTCACAATCTTATATTTGGGGCCAAATTTACTTATCAGAATTGCAATAATCAAAGGACCACCTGCTAAACCGAGCTTTATCGGCTGAGGTATACCCGGTATCATAAAAGGAATAGAGCCGACGAATATACCTAGGGCAATACCCATAAAAATAGCAATAAGATTCGGTTCTCTAAGCCTTTTCATGGAATTTCCGAGAAGTTTTGCAGCTCCGTCTATTGATTGCTGCGTTCCAACAATAGTAAGCCTGTCCCCAATTTGCAGTGCTGTGTCAGGCTTGGCCAAAAGATCTACTCCTGCCCTGTTAATACGGGTTACAGTTATTCCGAAAGCCTTGCCCAACTTCAATTCAGCCAGTGATCGCCCGTTTATGCCGTTGTTTGTTACTAAAACCCTTCTAGGAACTACATCCACGTCAAATATTCCCCACTCACTCTCTGACATCTCAATCTGACTACCAAAAAATTTTACAATATCTTCAACATCCTTCTTATGCGTTATTATCAACGCCTTGTCACCTTCATTAAACCGTGTTTCGGCTGTTGCAATTGTAATCTTTCCGTCTATACTGCGAATTCTTGAGATTACATAATCCACGGCAAAAAGTTGCTTAAGGTCCTTGACAGGTCTCCCGAAAAGTTTATCATTCTCTATAACGACAGAACATCTTAAAGTCTCAACCGGATTCTCTTTCTGCAACTCTTTTATTCTCGCGTTCTCTCCTTCAATTGTTACAGAAAAAAGTTTTCTGATAACAATCATTGATAAAATGATTCCAATAACTCCAAGCGGATATGCCAGAGCATAACCTGTTGCTATTGAAGGATCAGCGGCTCCGTGCATTTCAGAATATGTCTGTTGTGCAGCTCCGAGACCCGGGGTATTGGTGATTGCCCCGGAAAGAATACCAGTCATTGTTGATATGGGTAATCCGGAAAATAATTTTATGATTAAAGTCGTTCCAACTCCTAAAAGCACAATTAAAACCGCCAGGAGGTTCAGCTTAAGCCCCCCTTTCCGTAAAGATGCAAAAAAGCCTGGGCCAACCTGCAAGCCAATACTGTAAACAAAAAGGATCAATCCGAACTCTTTAACAAAATGGAGAGTGTGCACATCCACCCTTAAGCCGAAATGACTAAATGCTATACCCACAAAAAGAATCCAGGTTACGCCAAAAGATATTCCGGCAATCTTTATTTTTGACAGGATTAAGCCTATCGTTATTACACAAGCAAGAACTATCACTGATTGGGCAACAGATCCGCCAAAAAAAAGGTTAGAAATCCACTCCATGGCATATATGATTTGTTAGATGCAAAAGTATGGAATTTATTATATTTGTTAAAATAACAAAAAAGAGCAATGAAAATAATAGATGAATTCAAGCAATTTGCCATGAGAGGCAATGTAGTTGACATGGCTGTAGGTATAATCATCGGAGGGGCATTCGGTAAAATAGTCTCATCCTTGGTTTCCGATATATTAATGCCACCTCTCGGGTTAATGATTGGTGGGGTTAATTTCACGGACTTGAAAATCACAATAAAACAGGCTGCTATAGATGCAAGTGGCGCAATGACACCTCCGGTAACGATAAATTATGGCAATCTTGTTCAGGTTATTTTTGATTTTCTGATTGTAGCTTTCGCAATATTCATGATGATTAAGCTAATGAACAGACTGAACAGAAGAAAAGAAGAAGTACCGGCAGCTCAGGCAACACCACCTCCTACTCCTGAAGATATTACCCTTCTGAGAGAGATAAGAGATCTTTTAAACAAACAGAAGTAGTCTATACCTCTTTATTTCTCATCTGTGTAGGAGTTTTGCCAAACATAGAACGGCAAAAACGATTAAAATGGGAGGCATCTGTAAAACCAAAATCTCTCATTATAAATACTATTGCGTCGCCTCCATCTGTTAACCTTCTTTTTATTTGATCCGCCCTTCTTGCTAAAATCCACTGATAGGGAGAATATCCAAAGTATTCTCTGAATTTTCTGTTGAAAGTGCTTTGAGTAAGTCCTGAAAGTGATATCAACTCCTCTACACCTTTGTATTTTGAGTAATTTCTGTTTATAAAATCATAAAAATCCGACACTCCGTCATCCAGTAATGCCAGAAAATGGAGCAGGACTCTTTTGGAGTAGCACTTTTTCAATAAAGAGCGCAGCTCATCCTGCAGATCTCGGGTTATATGCCTAAACACGGTTTCATCAGAGAGATTTTCTATAAATAACGACACTCCAGGTTTGATTTCCAGAGAAGGTAAATGAAATAAAAATCTGTTTTTCGGAATTATATGATATTGAGCCTTTAGCTCATTATAGAGTGCATTCCATCCCTCATCCAATACCAGGAAAACAATCTCAGCATTATAAATAACCTCAAGCATACATATACCAGTCCTCATAAGGAACATCTCTCTTGCAGAAAAGATCTCCTCTTTCTGTGTACCTACGAGCAATCTGATCCTGCCTTTATTCACACACACTAAAACAAGCCCGCAGAGCTCGGAGCAATCAATTACAGAGCCTTTTTTTACTGACAGCAACTTAAATCCGGACTTCAAGCTCTTTTCTCTGAGTCTGATTTTTTCTTTATTAATTAAAGGCGTTTGCGAATTCATCTCTGTTTTGAGCGCTTTTTACAACAAATTTATGAAAAAAAACAAATCAGGGGTTTTTTGAAAGAAAAATATTACTATATTTGCAACCTCAAAAGAAGCAGGTTCTGTAGCTCAGTTGGTAGAGCACGACACTCTTAATGTTGGGGTCGTGGGTTCGAGACCCACCGGGACCACTGGAACAAAAGGACATCAATCACTATTTGGTTGCTGTCCTTTTTTAATTATATTTACAGTAATCAATCCCGAAATTTACACAATTATGAACAATTTTATATTTCACAACCCAACCAGACTAATCTTTGGCAAAGAGACAATTGCATCCCTCGGGACAGAGATTCCTGCAGGCAAGAAAATACTTGTAACCTTCGGTGGCGGAAGTGTTAAAAAGAATGGAGTTTACGAACAGGTAATAAAAGCCCTGGAGAATTTCAACTATATAGAATTTTGGGGAATAGAACCAAACCCGACGGTTGAAACTCTAAGAAAGGCTATTAGTATTGTAAAATCTGAGAATATAGACTTTATCCTGGCAGTTGGCGGCGGATCTGTCATTGACGGGTCAAAACTTATAGCTGCGGCCGCTATAATAGAAGAAGATGCGTGGGATCTTGTCAGGAAACCATCATTATACAAAGGAGCACTTCCTCTTGCGACCATTCTTACGCTTCCTGCCACAGGTTCCGAAATGAACAGGGGCGCAGTCATAACCAATCTGGACCTCAAGGAGAAATTTGCTTTTTATAGTGCATACCCTTTATTTTCAATTCTGGATCCTCAGGTAACATTCTCACTTCCTCCTTTTCAGATTGCCTGTGGGTTGACAGACACATTTGTTCATGTTCTTGAGCAATATCTTACCACAACAGACCAGTCACAATTAATGGACAGATGGGCGGAAGGAATTTTAAGCACAATTGTAGAAATAGCCCCCCGAGTGTGCAGCAAGGATCTTGATTACAACGATATGGCCACATTTATGCTCTCTGCAACAATGGCCCTCAATGGATTCATTGCGATGGGAGTCACACAGGACTGGGCGACGCACATGATTGGTCATGAGCTGAGTGCCTTACACAATCTCACCCATGGACACACCCTTGCAATTGTTCTAAAAGGTACCATGTGGGTCATGAGAGAAGAGAAGGGAGATAAAATTCTGCAAATGGGCAGAAGAATCTGGGGGATTGAAGAGACAGACAAAGACCTGGCTATTAAAATGACAATAGAATGCACTGACGGCTTCTTCAGATCACTGGGGCTAAAAACAAGATTATCGGAAAACAATATAGGGGCAGACACTATAGACGAGATAGTGAAAAGATTCAGAGACAGGGATGTCCGCTTTGGAGAAAACCGCTCTGTAGATGCAGATAATACCCGTAAAATACTCGAGTATGTCTTGTAAATATAAATTGGGTATTGCTCTGTCCGGGGGCGGGGTGAAAGGATTTGCTCATGCCGGAGCCTTAAAGGCCATGGAGGAATATGACCTGGTGCCGGATGTGATCTCCGGGACCAGTGCCGGGGCAATTGTCGGATCTATGTATGCGGCCGGTCTCTCGCCAGAGACAATAAAAGGGCTTTTCAAAGAGAGGTATATCAACAATTTCATAGAGTTCACACTACCAAAAGCAGGTCTGTTCGGGACAGCCGATTTTATAAAATTTCTTGAGTCCAGTATACCGGTTAATACCTTTGAGGAGTTGAAGATTCCACTGAATGTTGTAGCTACCGACTTTGATCATGGTAAAAGCGTTGTCTTTAACTCCGGTGAACTATCAAAACGGGTTATGGCATCTGCATGTGTACCGGTTTTTTTCAAGCCAATAGAGATTGAAGGCGTCAGATATGTTGACGGGGGTCTCTTCATGAATTTTCCGGTTTCGGTTATAAGAAAAGAGTGTGACAGAGTCATCGGGATTAATGTAAGCCCTATGTTAACAGATAAATATTCCACAAGTATAATAGGAGTTGCAGAGAGAACATACCACTTTGTTTTCAGGGCCAATACAATAATTGAAAAAAAATTATGCGATATTCTTGTAGAAGTGGAGGAAGCTATGCAATTCAAGGCATTTGACCTTGCCAAAGTGGACACTATATATAATCTTGGTTATCAGGCTATGAAATCTGCCCTCGAGATGCAGAAGGTAAAGATACTGTAAAACGGCTCCATTTACCATACTCGCTTTCGGCGTAAATCGAACCGCTTTGCTTTTCTACAAATTCTTTACAAAGTATGAGTCCCAGCCGGCTTCCCTGTTCCCTGTTTGTCCCGGGAACAGATCTGTCTTTTGTCCAGGTAAACAGAGATGCTAATGTGCTTTCGTTCATGCCTATTCCATTGTCCTCTATAACAATTTCAATATTGTTCCCGTTTACGCGGGCAGAAACAGTAACAAGCCCACCGATATTGCAATATTTGACAGCATTACTTAAAATATTTCTGAACACAATTCGGGACATCTCAATATCTGCCAAAATCTCAATTCTTTCATCGATGTGCAATTCAACAGATATGTTTTTTGATTGAAATAACGGTAAAAGAATTTCAACTACATCAGAAATCAGTGTCTTCACCTTTACATTTTCAAGAGTACGGACAATCTGTCCCAGCTGACTCCTTGACCAGTATAGTAAATTTTCAATAAGTCTGTAGGTATTTTGTGTCTGTGAATCAAGGATCTTTATCATCTCCTGTATTTCAGAAACATCCATCGACTCATACTGCTCATTTATCAACGTCAGAAGGTTCATCATATTGCCCATAGGACCACGCAGATCATGCGCCACAATAGAAAACAGCTTATCCTTTGTTTCGTTCGACACACGAAGCTTCTCTCTGGATATCGTCTCCTCGGTAATGTCATAAAACATTACAGCCTGACCTATGACAATATCTCTTTTATCCGTTATAGGCAAAACCTTGGCTTGAATATATAGTACAGATCCATCATCATCCAAACAAAAATTAAGGACATCATTGTTTTTCTCTTCTATTCTTACCAGAAGCCCTTCATGTTCATTGAGCAACTTGTCGACATTCTCTCCTATTACATCTTTATTAAGAGCCTTAAACATACCACCGGCTGCATTATTAAAGTTCACAATCCTGTTTTTTGAATCCAGCAACAAAACGCCATCGTGCATTGAACTAAAAACATTCTCAAGAGCTATCGGGATAAAACCAAGAAGATGATAGTTAAACAGAGCAAAAGACATGAAAATCGCAGTAAAGGTGAATCCGAAAGCACTAAAATCCACCCCATTGGGACTTTCTCGCAATAAATACAGTGCATTAATGAACCATGGAGGCAATGTTGATAAAAGCATCAGTATTGATTGTGTTCTGAAGCTCCCTCTCTTTTTAATTATTATATTTATTAATAAAAAAACGGAAACCAGGTTAAATATTGTGGTATATACAATCAACGGCCAATAAAGGGGTCCCCGGATAAGCACCAAAACTGAAAACATCCCGGCATCCTTAACCCAGATATTTGTATAGTACAAATGGTGCATGTCGTTTGTATAGTTTGCAACGAGCGTGAAAATCGGAAGCACCACGAGTACTCCTATGAGCCAGTTCGTAATGTACTTTTCTTTACCCGTAAAAGAGAGCACAAACAATAAAAAAAGGGGAGCTACTGTTGCAAGCCCCATATAGCCGGCTTTTAGCCAGAATAGTTTATAATAAATTCTGCTGGCATCTATTTCAAAAGCATAACAAAAGGAAAACAGAGCAATTGAAGAAAGAAGCAGAAAGAAATATTTACCGCTCGGGGTACGTCTGAATTTGAATGAATATATAGCCAATACCACGATGAAGAAAGAGGTAAAGAGCAACAGTATGCTAAAAATATTCATATTATAAAAGTCTATCTATCCCAAAATATTCTGCAATTTAATCTATTTTCCAAGAAAAATAATGCAGGAAAAGAATAATTATCAGGCTTAACGGCAATCTTTTCAATAATTGCCTTTTTAGATTCCCCATATAGGTAAAAAACCAGCTCTGAGGCATTCAGAATAGTCGGAGCAGTCATTGCCACCCTCTTCTGGCCTGAATAGGGATTTACTGATGGTGCATATGGTTCCGGATAACTGAGCAGATGATCCTGTCCCGGAAAAATCGAAGATGTATGACCATCCTCCCCTATTCCAAGAATAACCATATCAAACTGAGGAAGTGAGTTGTATTGTGGCACTGACTCATTAACCAATTTGGAATATCTTGAAGCCTCAAGAACGTTATCGTTTTCACCTGCGATTCTGTGTACTCTGCTTTCTAACACATATACCTGATCCAGAAGCTCTTTTTTTGCATTTCCATAATTGCTTTCGGGATGATCTGCGGGAACACACCTCTCGTCAACCCAAAAAAGTTCTATCTTCTCCCAAGGAATCAAACCGGAGTATATATCTCTCCAAAGCTTAAACAGCACTGAAGCTCCATTTCCCCCGGAAACAGCCAAATAGAAGAAGCCGTCCTTATTCTTTACGGCACTTATCAGAATTTCAGTTAATTCTCTGGCTTGCGGGTAATTATAATTCACAATACAAATCGGTATTAATTAAATTCTTACAAGGATTTGTCCATCTTGCAGTTCCTGAGAATAATGCATCACTCTCAAGCGGCCCCCATGTTCCGGCAGGGTAACCATATAAAGGAGGATTGGCCGTTTTCCAAAAAGTGAGAATTCTGTCAAAAAATCTCCAACTCTCAATCACAGCATCACTTCTGGTAAACAGAACAGATTCACCGTTCATACAATCCTCAATCAATCTTGAATAGGCATCCTCAGTCGGAAGTACCCCCAGTTTATCATATGTAAAGTCCATTGTAACCTGTTTTACTTCAAATCCGGGACCCGGAACCTTCATATCAAGTTTAAGAAGAGCCCCCTCGTTGGGTTGTATTCTTATAATCAGCTGATTATTTGCAGGGATCTCTTTCCTTGCCGAAAAAAGTGTATGTGGTGTTGGCCTGAAATGTATTACAATTTCTGTCACCTTTGTAGGCATCTCCTTACCGGTTCTTATATAAAAAGGGACACCCTCCCATCGCCAATTTTCTATGAAAAGCTTCATGGCAAGAAAAGTCTCTGTATGTGAATCCGGATTCACTCCCTTTTCCTGCCGGTATCCAATTTTTCCCGGTAAAGATGAGGTTGTATATTGACCTCTGATTACATTTGACTCAATATCACGGTCAGTTAAGGGTTTCAATGACTTGTAAACCTTGACCACCTCATCTCTGAACTCCTTTTCGTTGTATTGTCTTGGGGGTTCCATTGCAACTAAAGCCAACAACTGTACAAGGTGGTTTTGAACCATATCTCTTAATGCACCGCTTCCTTCATAATACCCTCCCCTGCTTCCGACGCCAAGATTTTCAACAGCAGTTATCTCTACCCTTTCAACGTAGTTCCTGTTCCATATCGGTTCCAGAATGCCATTTGCGAAACGCAGGGCAAGGATATTCTGTACTGTCTCCTTTCCAAGGAAATGGTCTATTCTGTATATATCCTCCTCTTTGAAAACGCTATGAAATATCTCATTTATCCTCTCAGCGGAATCAAGATCGTAACCAAACGGTTTCTCCACAATTACTCTCCTCACCCCCTTCCCAACATCATTACAATCTGCAAGATTAAGACCGGAAGATTTAAGATATAGCGGAATTTTATCATAAAGCGCAGGCGGCGTTGCCAGGTAGTAGATATAGTTAGTGCATCCCAAATCGATTTCACCTAATCGTTCTTTCAGTTTTATATATTCAGACTCCAGGGTCTGATCCATTGAAAAATAATGTACGGAGGCAAGGAACTCCTGAGCAACATCTTCTTCCCACTCATCATTCCTGACCTGATTTGACAAATATTCCTTCAGGTGCGCCCTGTATGTCTCATCATTATATTGAGTACGCCCAACGCCTAGAATCCTGAAAAAAACGGGAACTCTTTTCTCCTTATACAGATTATACAGAGCCGGAATCAACTTACGTCTTGTAAGATCCCCCGAACCTCCGAAGATTACAAATATCAGATTTTCCATAGCCTTCACTCCTGGATTATCCACTCTTCATGATAAAACTCTCCTCTCGGCTTATCAACCTTTTCAAAGGTATGTGCACCAAAATAATCTCTCTGTGCTTGTAGCAAGTTTGCAGGAGACCTTTTAGTCGTCAGGGAAAAAAAGTAGTTAAGAGACGCAGACATAACAGGGACGGACAATCCTGCAGATAAAGCATCCGAAACAACCTCTTTCCATATATCTGAGTGCTTGTCTATCTCTTCAACAAATAAAGGCGAGAGCAGCAATGTATTATCACTCTTTTTTCCGTCGAATGTCTTAGCTATATCATCCAAAAAAACAGACCGGATAATGCAGCCATTTCTCCAGATTCTTGCTACTGCTGCCAGATCCAGATTCCAACCATACTCTTTGGAGGCCTTCTCCATCAAGTCGAATCCCTGAGAATAGGACGCCACCTTAGAACAATACATGGCATTGAATACCTCGTCCGGTTCCTCAAGATACCCTGCATGAAGTTTACGTTGATATATATACTCTCCGTTATCTCTTAGTTCTGTGAGTGAAGAGAGGTATCTTTCAAAAACAGCCGTTGCAATTATATTAAGAGGAACTCCCAGCTCCATGGCACTGTTTACCGTCCACCTGCCGGTACCTTTTTGCCCTGCAGAGTCAAGAATGGTATCAAGTACATAATCGCCGGATTTGTCCTTGTGTTTGAGTATATCAGCAGTAATCTCCATAAGGTAACTCTTCAGCTTACCCTCGTTATACAACCGGAAATAATCTCCTATTTCATCATTGTTCTTTTTATAAAGCCTCTTCAAGAGAAAATAGACTTCGCTTATTAGTTGCATATCGGCATATTCTATACCGTTATGGACCATCTTCACAAAATGACCGGCTCCGCCCGGACCTGTCCACTCACAACAGGCTGTACCATCTTCTGCCTTTGCAGAAATATCCATAAATAAAGGCTTAACATGAGGCCATGCCTTAACGGATCCGCCAGGCATTATTGAAGGACCTTTCAATGCACCCTCTTCTCCACCGGAAATACCTGTTCCAATATAATAGAGCCCCTTGGATTCCACGTATTTTACCCTTCTGTCTGTATCTTTATAAAAAGAGTTTCCACCGTCAATAATTATATCTCCTGACGACAAAAGAGGTAAAAGACTGTCAATTATCATGTCAACAGCCTCCCCTGCCTTAACCATAAGCATAACCCTCCTGGGCGAAGCAAGAGATTCAACAAACTCCTCCAAGTTGTAAAAAGGAATAATATTCTTTCCTTTTGCCTTGCCGGAGGAAAATTTCTTTGTCACCTCTGCGGTTCTGTTATATACTGAAACCCGATAACCTTTATTCTCCATGTTGAGAACAAGATTCTCACCCATTACTGCCAGGCCGATAAGCCCTATATCTGTTTTTTCCATATCTTTTAAATAGAGTCTAAATTTAGAAATAAACAATATTTATCGCAACAAGTTTATAATTTTGTGTGCAAACAAATATCCGGTATTATGAATTTCTGCAAAATAGCAACAGTTATATGCACAACAGCTGTGTTAATCTCTTGCAAAGGGAATAGAGAAACTTCACATGAATCAAGCAGAGGCATCCTTAAAATGATAGAGGTCCCCTCAATAATCACCGACCAGAAGGAGGCGGCCCTATATATTGCCGACCACTTCTGGGATAATGTAAACTTCAACGACACTTCATACATCGCAAACAAGCAGGCTCTCAATACACACTTCAGCGCATACCTCCAATATCTGACAGCTGTGCCACATAATGCTGCACTGAAATCCGTGACTAAACTGGCAGATAGTGCCATAGCCGGTAATCCCGGAATGATGATGAAGATACAGGAAATGCTTGAGACAGGTCTTTACCACCCTAATTCAATATTCCGTAATGAAGAGCTGTATATCGCCGTACTGAAAAGATATATTCAGTCTGACAAACCTGAAAAAATAATCAAGGAACGACTCTCAAAACAGTTGGATCTAGCATTGAAAAACAGGCTTGGGACTAAGGCAATCGATTTTTCTTTTGTGCATGCCGACGGCAGAATCAGTTCTCTTTATAAAATTTCATCAGATTATCTGATCTTGATATTTTTTGATCCTGATTGCCCAACCTGCAAAGCAACAATGAAGAGCATGGAATCCTCTCCCGCACTTAATGCTGCAGCCGGAAAACTAAAAATAGTTACAATATATGCAGGCGTGGATTTTGAAAACTGGAAATCTTATGCCCCGCAGTTAAATAAAAAGTGGATAAACGGATGTAATAAAGACCTTTCTATAATGGATGGATCTCTTTATGACATGAGGCCGACACCGTCACTGTACCTTTTGGACAAATCCAAAACTGTTTTGCTAAAAGATGCCCCTTTAGAAATAATTGAGGGCTTTGTGGCTGAAAAAATAAACGGACAGTCTGTCAGATAACATCAAATATCTCATTACTCTCAAGATACCATAAATACCCCATTGTCGGAGTTCCGGAAATTTGCTCAATTTGTCTTACATATCCCGCCACTTGTGAGAAGTGAGATTTTTTCTTGATATCCCCGAACTTGAAATCGATAACTATCGCCTTATCCCTATCAAAAAGCACTCTGTCTGGACGGCTTACATCTCCACCCGGATTTAAAACCTCCGGTTCATTATATATCTTGTACGTCGAGTCAAACCAGTGCCGGTCCCTTACGCCAGTAAGCAATGAAGAGAGGTGCTCTGTTATCTTCTTTTCCTCACCTGCCTGTATCTCTCCGGCTGAAACCGCCTTCCTGACACATGACGGGAGGTCTTCCTCCGTATATACTCCGGAAAGAATATTGTGCATTATGACACCGTAATTTCTCTTGCTCTCCTTATCAAAGAATTCCCCGGCCTTTAATGCAAGGCGCAGTCTTTTTCCCGGAGGTACGGATATATATGAATCCTCATACATTAGACCGCCCTGATGATTCTCAACTTTCACTTCCGACCAATGCCCCATGTTATATTCCATATTTTCATCAAGCTGCTCCTTTAAGAAATCATACAAAATACCGGAAAGTGTGTTCCGGCTTTTTCCATTATCCTTCCCCTCAGGATTCTGTACAACAGGAGCATAAACTATAAGTTCCTGCTTTGCTCTAGTAAAAGCAACATAGGCGATGTTCAGATTGTCAACAAAGGCTTTTTCTCTCTCCCGGAGATAGTCATTTGCAAAAATTGTTACAGCGAGATCTTTCTTGTATGAAACAGGCAGATAGGGTATAGTATTGAAAGGTTTTCTGTCCGGTTTGCACCATATTGTAGGATTTTTTTCATGATCCAGGCCGAGATCGAAAAAGGGCACAATCACAGCCTTCATCCCCAAACCCTTAGATTTGTGGACAGTCATCACCCGGATAGCGTTCTGCGCATCTGGTGTCGAGAGTGAAAGCTTATCCCACTTTGTATCGAACCATTCAAGGAAAGAGTTCAAATCCGGTTTCTTATTTATAAGATACTCGGACACAGCATCCATAAACCCCTGGATATATGGATAATCCGACTGTCCAACACTGTCAGACAGCAATTCTATAACCATTTCACACATCTCATACAGTGGCAACCTCATTATCTCCCCTACCGGAATTTCACGAACCTCCTCAAATTCTGCAATCGTTGCGTTTACGGGATCTTCCGGATTGTTGACATACCGCAACAAAGAGACAATCTTTCTAACTCCGGAGGATGAAGAGACGAGCAGGGATTCATTGGATACAACCGGGAACCCGCATTCAATAAGCTTGTTGACAACCATAACTCCCTCTTTGTTGACTCTGACAAGAATTGCAATATCGCTGAAAAAGAATCCGGATTCTAAAAGAGATGTTATCTGAGAAGGCAACTCTTCTAAAACATTCTCTTTCCACTTTTTATCTTCATTATCAACAAATTTCACCTTGACATGCCCCTCTCTGCCTATGTTTAACTTACAGACAGCCTGCTGAGAGTCAGAATATATCGATTGGGCAGTCTTACTATCCTCTCCAAGCAGTATGTCGCATCTTGCAGCTGCGTAGGCAAAGAAACGATTGTTGAAATTCACGATGTTCTCAAAAGAGCGCCAGTTTTCATCAAGAGGCCTCTCTTCAATTTCATCGGAAGAGAAATCATTATAAATTTCGGAGTTAAGGAGTGTCCATTCCGACCCTCTCCAACGATAAATGCTCTGCTTTATATCACCTACGACCAGATTCAGATTACCTGACGCCACACTATTCTTTATCAGCGGCTTAAAATTATCCCATTGCATAAGAGATGTATCCTGAAACTCGTCAAGCATGAAGTGGTCATATCTCGTCCCGATTTTCTCGTAAATAAACGGAGTGTCACTTCCGTCTATAATGCCGTTCAAAATCTCAGTTGTCTCTGAAAGAAGCAATATATTATTATCCTTTGAATACCTCTGAACCTTATTATTTATATCAATCAAAATTCCAAGAGTATAGATATTGTTTCTTACAAGAAGTGCCGAATTATGCTCAATCCATTGTTCCTGTAGATTTATAGTCCTTGTTACAAGTTCAAGCAACGATTCTTTGTATGCAGACTCAATTGAATTGAAAAGAGAGGGGTTACCCTTCACTATGGAACTTGCATACCAATTAGTAAAATCCTCTGTAAGAGGAAGCAAATATTCCGGTGCAATGCTGTAATCCCCGTTAGCTATCTTATCATAGAACCTTATTTTAGAAGAAATTTTTCCTCCCTTAAAGCTATCACTTCTAAGCCCATGCCTTTCCAGGACAGAGAGTAGCACTTTTGCTATTTCAGTAACCTCGACTTCATAGCCCTTGATAATTTTATCCAGATCATCAATATAACTCCGCAATGCTTTACGTGTCAGTATCTCTCCGTCAAATTCGCCTTTAACAACTCTGAAGCTCTCTTTAAACATTTGTTTTGCGAGAACATTAATTCCCCCTTTTACATCCCAGGATCTCCCCTCTTCTATTGAATCAGAAGAGAATTGAATGAGCCAGTCAAGGAGTTCCGCGTTTTCAGTCAGATCCAGTTCCTGAATCATAAGATCTACTGCCTCACTTATCACAAGGTCATCATCCAGTTCAATATTGTATGATCCGCTCTTGCCGATTTCTCTGGCAAATGCCCTCATTGTCTGTTGAAAAAAGCGGTCAATTGTGCTTATATTGAACGATGAGAAATTATGGAGTATCCCAATCAGCCTCTCTCTGGCAACCGGATCAGCAGCAGATCTCTTAAAAAGTTCTTCAATCACTCTCCGCTTCATCTCTTCTGTTGCCTTATTGGTAAAAGTAACAGCCAGAACATGTCTGTAAGCATCTTTATCGTGTTCAATAAGTTTCAGATATTCAGCCGTAAGACTGTATGTCTTACCCGATCCTGCCGATGCTTTCAATATTTTGAGATATCCCATTTTTATCTGCAAATAATTTTAAAAGGACAATATTCACAATTCTTCTCATTTTTAGTCTGAGTAAATGGAAGCTCTTTATCAAAAAGATCTGACAACTTTGAGGCAAGAAGTGGCATAAAATTATCCGCAACCTCGTTATCAATAATTCTGAGATAACGTTTTGCCTTAAAGATGCTTCTCAGCATATATGGTTCAATGACATCTGCCTTCTTTTCGTCAAGAACGACAGCATAAAGAATGAGTTGCAGCATAATTGCATCCCCTTTATCCTGTTTGTCTGAAAACATCCTCTCATAATTTAGACCGACAGAAAAATCTCCTTTTCCGGTCTTGTAATCGACAATTCGCCTCCCATCTGCAGTAATATCCAATCTGTCAATTATACCCTTGAATTTCAATGAAAATCCGTCTCGCAGTTCTACTGTTTTCTCTATTGTTTTTTCAGAATCCAAATAATCAAAAGGGGCTATTCTCGAATCGAAGGAGATCGTCTGTCTGACATATTTTTTTATCAGTGTCTTTATCAAAAGATTACGACCGGCAATCTCGTTCATCTTCATAACCTTTTGAAAAGATTCTGAAAGAGAGCGTTCAATAAGTGCCTCATTTTTCAGAAGTTTGTTTAACATTTCTGAAGTTACTCTATTACCCCTAAATCCGGAATAAAGATTGTTCATGACATCATGAAAAATGGAACCGAATGTCCTGGCCTCAACTCCCTCCTCAACGGATTCCTCCTCTTTCAGACCTCTGATATATTGAAAATAAAATTTCAAAGGGCATGAGATATAGGTATTAATAGCACTGGCAGATAGTGCACTACTCCCTCCTGGCTTATACCTATCAGCCAACTTTGCCATTATCTCATCACTCTTTAAAATTGAAATCTCTCTGGCTGGCGGTATCTCACTTTTTTGTGCAGATACACTCTCTTTAATATGTATTCCGAAATGATATTTAAGCTGATAGATATATCTGCTCATTTCACCGCTCTTAAGCCCCTCACTTCTTGTATCGTATAATAAAAAGACTCTCCGGGCTCTTGATATCAGCCGATAGAAAAGATAGGCCGAGACAGTGTCGTTGTAATCCATGTCCGGGAGTGCGAATCCACGTCTTAAAGTAGCCGGAATAAACGAATTCGAATACGATTTACCCGGAAATATCCCTTCATTCATTGAGCATATTATCACGTTCTCAAAATCAAGTGCCCTTGTCTCCAGCACCCCCATTATCTGAAGCCCGCTCAATGGCTCTCCTCTGAATGGTATGGTTGTACTGTTTATAATCTGTTCCAATATTCTGATATAGGTATCAGTGTTGACTTGTGGAAGAAGATCCCTCAGCCTCGTAATTGATGTATAAAGGGTATAAATAAACTCCTTTTCTATAGCCCCTAGGTCTACAGAATTATTCATATAACCAAGTATATCAAGTAAATAAGAAGACACATCCTTTACTTCCCTGAAAATTAATTTAAACAGAGGATGAGTATCAAATTCTGAATTATTAATATAGACCATATTGAACCGGACAATCCTCCCTATAAGATCCGTAGCTTCCTCTCCCGCAATTGTCCTTATATAGTTGTGTCTCAGAACCGGCAATACTCTACGATAATATGAAACACCTCTCTGAAGCTCAAGAATACTCTCTATAAGAGATACAATTGCACCCTGCTTAAGAGGGTATCCCATAGTGACATTAACACCATCAACCTTCTCAGGAATTGAATATATAACAGGCATTAGCAATGATTCGTCCGGAAGCACAACCGCCGTGTCAATACCGCCTCCGACCTCCTTTATAAGATTCATCACCCTTTTAGCCTGTCCGGTTGATGAGGGAATACCTGTTACCTCAATGGAGCAAAGCGGAGGGTCATCATTATTCAAATGCATCAATGAAGGGAAGTTGCTCAAATTTTCATCCATAAAAAATGATGAACGGTTCTCCCTGTTCTTTATCATTCCTCCGGCATAATCCCAATAAAAATCTGCAGCACCCCTCATTTTAAGCATGTTCATCAGAATTTTCTCACACGGATTCAATGCATTAAATCCAATGAAAACAACCTTCCGATAAGAGAAGAGAGTTTTAAACAGACTCTCATCCTGATATGTTCCATTTAAGATTGAAGAGGCAACTTTTCTGTATATCATCCCTTCATACCCTACAGAACGTGTGGAAAGCTCATTTGTAAAAATGTCATATAAAGGAGCAAGCACCTCCCAGACTGCCCGGAATTTCTGTTTCTCATCACTGTTGCCCACAGGAAGAAAGTTATTCCAAAACTGACGGATAGCCTCCATTTGTCTATGAGTCAGGAAAGAGTAATCGCTTTCTATCTCCTTTAAGTCCTTGATATTTGCAAAAAGCATGGCAGAATCCGCCATGTACTTATCAACATCGTCAAAATCAGATAATATTATGTCTCCCCAAAAGATAAACTCGTCAAAGCTCTCTTTTTTTGAAGATATAATGTTGTAATTCTTCCATAAGATAGTAAGTGCTTCAATCCTCTCTATCTGCTCCAAGCCAGAAAGGTTTATAAACAGGTCGTTTATCGTGGTTATTCTGGGCGAAAAGAGTGGCTCTTCTGCGATGTTGGCTAATGCACGTTGAAAAAAAAGACCGGCTCTGCGGTTTGGGAAAACAAAGCAGTAATCGGAAATTGATTTTCCCTCTTTTTGATAAAACAGTGATGCTATGGAGGTGAAAAAGTTCATCTGACTCTTTTTCTCAGTTCTTCAGCCAGTTCCTCATATCCTGGCTTGCCTAAAAGTGCAAACATGTTCTTTTTATAATCCTCCACTCCTGGTTGGTCAAAAGGATTTATTTCTATCATATACGCACTTACGCCACAAGCAAATTCGAAGAAATAGAATAGTGCCCCAAGTGTATATTCCGAAATTTCTCCTATCTCAACCTGAATATTGGGGACACCGCCGTCCACATGAGCGATTCGTGTGCCAAGCTCTGCCATTTTGTTGCACTCATCAAGCCTTTTACCGGAAAGGAAATTCAGTCCGTCAAGGTTTTGCGGGTCATCAGATATTACCATCTTCCTGGCAGGTTCTCTGACACTTAACACTGTTTCAAACAGAGTCCTCTCTCCATTCTGAATGTATTGGCCCATTGAATGAAGATCTGTTGTGAAATTTACGGATGACGGATAGATGCCCTTGCCCTCCTTGCCCTCACTCTCTCCGAAAAGCTGTTTCCACCATTCGGCAAAATATTGAAATTTAGGATTGTAGTTGACAAGAATCTCTATTTTCCATCCTTTTGAATAAAGTGCATTCCTTACCGCGGCATACTCAATTGCAGGGTTATCGTCTTCCCTGACATAGCATAAACCTTTCATATCTGAAGCTCCCTTCAACATTGCCCTTATATCAAACCCTGCCAGCGCTATAGGCAGAAGTCCGACAGGTGTCAGCACAGAGTAACGCCCTCCCACATCATCAGGAATGACGAATGTTGTATACCCCTCCTGTGTGGCAAGCCCTTTCAAAGCGCCTTTGGCTTGGTCAGTAATAGCAACAATACGTTCCGATGACTCTGTTTTACCATATTTCTCCTCAAAATGTTGTTTTAAAATTCTGAAGGCCACAGCCGGTTCTGTAGTGGTTCCGGATTTGGAAATTACAACACAAGCAGAAGAACGCACTTTTACAAGGTCCATAAGCTCTGACATATAGTCCTCGGACAGGTTCTGGCCTGCAAAAACTATATCAGGCTTACCATCTGACCCCAGATGAAGAGAAAAAGAATGAGAGAGTGCCTCGATTGCTGCCTTTGCACCTAAATATGAGCCACCAATACCCACAACCACAATTAAATCAACCTTTTCTTTCCATTTTGCAGAAACATTTTCAATTTTCATCACATGTTCCTCATCCATCAAAGATGGAAGGTCAAGCCAGCCCAGGAAATCATTTCCTCTTCCCGTGCCTTTTGTCAGTATATCATATGTTCCGTATGCCTTTTCTTTTGCATAAGAGATCTCATTTTCAGTCAAGAACCCTTTTACTGATTGATAATCAACCTTTATTATTTTTTCCATATCTTGATATTTATACTTTATCTATTCTAACTTATCAGAAAGCTCTCTCATTACAAAAGAGACATTCTCATTTCTGTATAGTATTCTGAACATCGCATCCGCAACAGGCATATCCGCTTTAAATTCTCTGTTCAGTTCATAAATGCATTTAGTACCGAAATAGCCTTCAGCCACCATTTTGGTTTCCAGTAACGCACTTTTAACCGGATACCCTTTCCCGATCATTGTGCCAAATGTTCTGTTTCTGCTGAACTGAGAATAACATGTAACAAGCAGGTCTCCAAGATATGCACTCTTTGTCGTAGCCCGTTCCGAATCAGGATGTGCGACATGCAGAAAACGTCTCATTTCATGAAAGGCATTTGTAACCAGTACTGCCATAAAATTATCTCCGTATCCAAGAGATATTGCTACACCTGCCGCAATCGCATATATATTTTTTAAAACCGCAGCATATTCTACTCCAAAAATATCAGTTCCGGGAATAGTTCTTATATAATTACAGGACAGCATCTTACACAAACTCTTTGCTGTTTCTTTGTTTTTACTCGATAATGTAAGATACGAAAGTCTCTCCAATGCAACCTCCTCCGCATGGCATGGTCCGCTTACCACCCCTATTCTGCTGAAAGGTATTTTGTGAACACGATGAAAATACTCGGCGATAGTTATATTATCCCCCGGGATTATACCTTTGATTGCAGAAATGACGAACTTATCCTTCAAGCTCCTTATACATGAAACTTCTGCCAGAAAATATGCAGAAGGGACACAGAACAAAATTACATCGGCGTTTTCTACAACCTTGTTTATATCGTCAGATAAAGTAATTACGGATGTATCAAATTTTACTCCTTGCAGATACGAAGGATTATGCCCTGTCTTTATTATTGAATCAATAACTTCGGAATTTCTTATATACCATACTATCTCACTGCAGTTGTTCAACATAAGCTTGACTAAAGCTGTGGCCCAGCTTCCTCCTCCTATGACAGCGTAACGGAGGTTACTCCTTTCAAGATAATTTTCCATAATAAGACAAATATACCCAAAATAGGACATTCTCGAAATAAATACATATTTTTGTCATGGTCTAAGAGCTTAATTATGAAATATAAAAAATTGTACGACAAGGTTTTGAACGGTGAGTTTCTGAGTTGCGGAGATGGCATGGAGCTCTACAATAAAACGCCGGTCAATGAGCTTTTTTCACTTGCCGACAAGGTTCGTTTTATTCATAATCCGGAGTCAAAAGTCAGCTGGCAGATTGACAGAAATGTAAACTATACAAACGTGTGCATATCCGGCTGCCTTTTCTGCAATTTCCACTGCACTATTTCTCAGAAAGAAAAAAGTTTCACAATAACCAAAGAGGAATTCAGAAAAAAAATTGAAGAACTTCACAACCTGGGAGGAGATCAGTTGTTGCTCCAGGGAGGATTACATCCCCGTTACGGAATAGAGTTTTACGAAGAATTATTCACTGAAATAAAATCTATTGACCCCCTCATCAAACTAAACGCTCTTGGACCACCAGAGGTAGCTCATATAGCAAGAATAAGCAATATTTCCATAAAAGAGACTCTGGAGCGTCTTATAAAAGCAGGATTGAATTCTCTTCCCGGAGCCGGTGCTGAGATTCTTTCAGACAGGGTAAGAAAAATAATTTCCCCCGGCAAACCCTCTGCTTCCAAATGGACAGAGGTGATGAAAGAGGCTCACAAAATGGGCCTTGGCTCTACGGCAACGATGGTTTACGGTCATATAGAAACCATAGAGGAACGAATTGAGCATCTGATTACCATAAGAGAGATACAGGCTCAGAAACCTCAAGGTGTCCCCGGTTTCAGGGCTTTTATAGGATGGCCGATGCAAATTGAAGGGACCAAACTTTCAAAGTTGTATGATATTGCCCCGTTATCTTTGTTGGAACATTTGAAAATGGTGGCAATATCAAGGATAATGCTTTGTAATATAGACCATATACAAGCCTCATGGCTTACAATAGGACGATCAGCCGGCATTCTTGCTCTTCATTGTGGTGCTGATGACATGGGATCGGTTATGATTGAAGAAAATGTTGTATCGTCAGCCGGTGCAAGCAACTATATGGATGCCTTAATGATGCAGGCCGCTATCAGGGAAGCAGGGTTTGAACCCTGGCTGAGGAATCAGGACTACACGCCAAGGTAGGCTGATAGCCTTCATCCGGAGGCAAATCCGGACGTAAGGCCGCCTCAACGGCTAACCTGTCACATCTTTCGTTTTCAGGATGTCCTGCATGACCTTTTATCCATACAAACCGGACTTTGTGCATTCTGTATAAAACCAGAAACTCTCTCCATAGATCAGGATTCATTTTCTTGACGAAACCCTTCTTTTCCCAACCGAAAACCCAGCCTTTGTTCACTGCATCACACACATAAGAGGAGTCACTATACACACAAATTTCAGCATTTTTTCTTTTAACAGCCTCAAGTCCCTTGATAACTGCCAAAAGCTCCATTCTGTTATTTGTAGTTAACGAGAATCCCTCAGACAACTCTTTATAGTGGGACCCCGATTTAAGCACTACCCCATAGCCTCCGGGTCCCGGGTTTCCCCTTGACGCTCCGTCGGTAAAAATCTGGATCATTGTTGTCTCTCTGGAGTTGTGTGTTCAGAAACCAATATATTTGATCTCAAATCGTCAAAATCCTGCCTGTTCCTATATATATCACATGCATAATAGATTGCAGAAAGCATGGATGTTGCATTTGCCCTGTTTTTACCTGCTAATTCAAATGCAGTCCCATGATCTGGTGATGTTCTGACAACGGGCAGACCTGCCGTAAAATTGACTCCGTTCTCAAATGCAAGAGCCTTGAATGGGATCAATCCCTGATCGTGATACATGGCCAGCACAGCATCGAACTTACCCATCATCTCACTTCCGAAAAAGCCGTCAGGCGAATAGGGCCCGAAAGCCAGAATGCCTTCATCCGAGGCCTGTTTGATAGCCGGTTTAATAATTTCTGTTTCCTCATTTCCAATAAGTCCCTGATCTCCACAATGTGGATTGAGCCCCATAACAGCTATTTTTGGCGAAGGAATTGCAAAATCCCTTTTCAAAGAATTAGACATAATCCGGAGTTTATCAACTATCAGTTTCGCTGATATGCGGGATGAAACCTCGGATAAGGGTATATGGTTGGTTACAAGGCCAACTTTTATCCTGTCTGAAACCATAAACATAAGAGTATCCTTGATTCCAAATATATTTGCCAGGTATTCCGTATGACCGGTAAAATTAAATCCTCCCTTACTGACCTCGAATTTATTGAAAGGACCGGTCACCAGCACATCAATATTTTTCATTTTCAAATCCTTGACAGCCTCCTCAAGTGCCATCATAGCAGCCTTTGCTCCATCTTCATTCTGTTTTCCGGGATCTGATTGTATTGAGTCGGGAATACAGTTTATTATATTCACCCTTTTGCTGTGTGCCTCTCTTGGAGAGTTTATTACATTGGCAGAAAAATTTTCTGTATCAGGAGAGTGTTTCTTGTAAATACCAATAACCTTCGATGAACCGTAAATCACAGGAATACATGAATCTAGAAGTCTTGAATCTGAAAGTGCCTTTATTATAACTTCAGAGGATATACTGTTTATATCTCCTTGTGAAATCCCTACAACTATTTTATTATTCATCAGCTTTATATATCTAAATTTGATGCAAGATACAAAAAAACGATAAGATTCTTATATTTGCGTATATGTCATCAATTCTGGACAGTGATATTAAGTTTCTCCCCGGTATCGGTCCCAAAAGGGCCGAACTGTTGGCCTCTGAGCTGAATATAAGAACCTTCAGGGATATGCTCTATTTTTTCCCTTTCAGATATCTTGACAGAACCAGGATCTATTCAATTTCCGAGATTGATCCGGAGATGAGCCACATTCAACTTAGGGGGAAAATTGTAAGAATCAACATCAGTGGAGATAAGGGCCGTAAAAAGAGGCTTATAGCAACTCTGTCTGATGCAACAGGTGTAATTGACCTGGTTTACTTTCAAGGCATTAAGTGGATAAAGGATAAGATTAAATTAAACAATGAATATATTGTATTTGGCAAACCAACCGTTTTTAACCAGACAATCAATCTTGTACATCCTGAAATAGACCCGGCCAATGATGACAACGCTGTCTACTCTGGTAATATGATAGGTATATACTCTTCTACTGAACGACTGAAAGAGGCGGGATTCACGAACAAACAGGTTGCAAAGCTGGAAGCACTTGTTATAAAAATGACAGGGGACTCCATATATGAGACACTCCCGACATATATCACAGAATCAAAAAAGTTGCTTCCGTTAAGATCCTCCATAAAGCTCATTCACTTTCCAACAAACCAGAATCTTCTCAACCATGCACGTTATCGTCTGAAAATTGAAGAGCTCCTATACCTGCAACTGTCACTGTTGCGTCAGAAGAATTTAAGAGAGGGCTATACAAGAGGATTCATAATGCCCCGGGTTGGTGATTATTTTAACTTTTGTTTTAATAACATCCCATTCGAACTTACAAATGCACAAAAAAGGGTTATAAAAGAGATCCGATCGGATATGATAAGCGGCAAACAGATGAACAGGCTTCTTCAGGGAGATGTGGGAAGCGGAAAGACCATGGTGGCTGTTTTGTGTGCATTGCTTGCCGCTGATAATGGATTTCAGTCTTGTATAATGGCTCCGACAGAGGTGCTTGCTAACCAGCATTACAAAGGTGCTATAAAAACAATAGAAGGTTCGGGAATCGTGATTGCAATTCTTACCGGTAATACAAAGGCATCGGAAAGAGAGACTATTCTTGAAGATCTATTAGAAGGGAAGATTCATATTCTATTCGGAACGCATGCCCTTCTTGAAGACAGAGTGAAGTTCAAAAATCTGGGATTAGCTGTTATTGACGAGCAACACCGATTCGGGGTAGATCAAAGGGCAAGATTGTGGACAAAATCAGAAGAGTTTCCCCATATACTTGTAATGACGGCAACACCCATCCCAAGGACCCTGGCCATGACATTGTACGGAGATTTAGATATTTCTGTAATAGATGAACTGCCCCCTGGAAGAAAACCGGTAAAGACGATACATGCGTCCGAAAACCAGAGAATGAAAATATACGAGTTCATGAAGGAGCAGATAAAGTCAGGGAGACAGGTTTTTGTAGTATATCCCCTTATCAAAGAAAGCGAAAAGATGGACTACAAAAATCTTCAGGACGGATACGAACAGATAGTAAAATACTTTCCTGCACCTGAATACATAACCGCAGTAGTGCACGGACAACAAAAAAATGAGGACAAGGC
>Ga0265297_10003425_pt1 | contig 28690 bp, 29 predicted proteins | sample Munlanlwell13791_FD_192502 | JGI IMG/M metagenome (GOLD analysis project Ga0265297, IMG submission 192502) | Leachate microbial communities from a municipal landfill in Southern Ontario, Canada - Leachate well 137-91 | ecosystem: Engineered > Solid waste > Landfill > Unclassified | place...
TTTGACTCCCGAACCGACACTTTCTTCGACTCCCATACCGACCGAAACTCCCGTACCCACGGAGACGCCTACCACTGAAGTGTTCATCTTCAAGAACGGTGCTCTCTGGAAGGAAGCGTTCTTTGTCCACTTCTTGGATGGGTCTGAGAGCGCCATCGTGGGCATTCCTTCTATCCTCGTAGGGACGGAACTTATTGCTCCGATGAATGCTTATGTCAATATTGGCGCTCCTGCTGGCGGTGGGTATACCCTGGTGATTATTTCGAAAAATAGAGATTGGAGTACTGGCTTTGCTCTTGCCTTTGCGGCTAAATCGTTGAAACTAAAGGACAGCGTAAAGGATGGTAAAGTTCAAAAGGGAGATCCGTTCGCTGTAGTGGAAGATAACAGTGAATTTAGGAGTCCCTTCTTCAGTGAAAACGAGAAGATCTCTCTCACAATAGGTCCTGTTGAAGAACCTAATGAGGTGTTCTTCAGTGATCCAAAGGAATATCTTCGTGCATTGATTCAATCTGCAGAGTGACCCTACAGATCTGAGCCCGCCGCAACTTGCGACGGGTTTTCTATAGAAAGGAGATGATTGAATGAAATGGAAAATAGGAATTCTTATTGTTACATTTGGAGTGTTGCTAATCATTGGATTGATTTTTAGTCTCAAACATCCAATATCTCCGGCAACACCCACCAAAACGACCATCTCTACGGCAACTCCAGTGATAACGGATAAGCCGACTCAAACTCCTACTTTGACTCCCGAACCGACACTTTCTTCGACTCCCATACCGACCGAAACTCCCGTACCCACGGAGACGCCTACCACTGAAGTGTTCATCTTCAAGAACGGTGCTCTCTGGAAGGAAGCGTTCTTTGTCACTCCTTTGAATGGGGCTGCTAAAACCGTGGGTTTTCCTTCTGTTCTAGCTGGAACAGAACTTGTAGCTCCGATAGACGGTCATGTGCAAACAGTTTTGCCGTTGAAGGGAGGATGCGAACTTGTAATCATCTCGGAAAGGGAAGATTGGATTGCTAACCCGAGCGAGTTTGCTCTTGTCTTTGCGGCGAAGTCTTGGGAGAAACCGGTAAAAGTCGGAGCGATTAAGAAGGGTGAAGTCTTTGCGGTAGTAGAGAGCGGGAGCGAATTCGAAGGTTATTACAAGGAGAAGATATCTCTGGCGATAAGCTCGGATAATGAACCGAGTGGAGTTCAGACGGATCCTAAGGAATATCTTCTCGCGTTAATTCAGTCTGTGAAGTAACTCTTAACCCGCCGCAACTTGCGACGGGTTTTCTGTATCCACAGGCTTACAGAAAGAGGAATAAGTTATAATTAAAAGAAGGAATGAAAAATAGGAAGGTTCTGATAATTATAGGCGCGAGCATTCTTGTCGTATTAATAGGCGTTCTTATTTTTTTGTCTTTTAAGAATCCAGAGCTTTTAAGCAAAACTCCACTAGAGATTGTTACGGGTAAGCCCAGCGGTGAAATCCCGAGTGAGGGAGGAACTACCACGACTCCAACTGTTCCTACTATTCCAACTTCTCCTACTGATTTTATTCTTCCTGATTCTCTCTGGAAGGACGCGTTCTTTGTCCATTTCTTGGATGGCTCTGAGAGCGCTATTGTAGGCATTCCCTCTGTTCCAATGGGAATGGAACTTATTGCTCCGATGAGTGGCTATGTTAGTATTGGTGCTCCTATTGGCGGTGGATGCACTCTAATAATCATCTCAGAAAATAGAGATTGGAGTACTGGCTTTGCTCTTGCCTTTGCGGCTAAATCGTTGAAATTGTTGAAGGATGATAGGGTTCAAAAGGGAGAGACTTTTGCCGTTGTGGAAGATAACAATGAGATCAAAGGTTTCTTCAGTGAAAACGAGAAGATCTCTCTCACAATAGGTCCTGTTGAAGAACCTAATGAGGTGTTTGGTCAACTTGTGATAGGACCAAAAATGTATGTAGAAAACTTAGTTGAGGAGAATGATTAAAAAAAAGATGATGAAGAAATATATATTATTTTTTACGGCAATCATTTTTCTTTCAATTGGTGTTTTTTTTGTTTTTAGTAAGCATGTTGATGCTGCCTATTATTCTATTGATAAGGTTTGTAAGAACACTGCAGGAAATAGTACATCCAATTGTGGTACTGCTTGCAAGCAACTTTGCGATAAAACAGACTTTACTTTTAAAACAACGATTGTTAGTGAGTTTGGCAATAGTGCGTGGAACGGGGTAAAGAGTTTCTGTAAAAGTAGGATGGGCACTACAGGTTCTTATAAGAATTATAATGCAACAGCTTATCTTACTATTAGCTACGTGTATGGTTTTCCTGCTACGTATACATATGGTACATACGCCGTATATGCTGCTGCCGTTTGTTCTACCGCCGATAAATGTTCCGCGAGTACGTGTGCCAATAGCGGTTCCACATTAAGACTTGGATATTGTAGTTGCGCTGTTGGAGGTAATTACAAGCAGTGTTGTAAAAAAGAAGGAAGTACCTATAAAACGGTAAAGGCCCAAAAATATTATGGGTCATCTAATGATGATATGTTGCCGGATGAAGGAGTTTGCGGAAGCGGCATGAGCATATTCTATTGCGGCAGTTATGGATGCAAATGTCCTGTTCCTGTAACTGTTAAACTCTATCTAAATGGTGATCAATCCTTGACTTCAACTACCTTAAAGCCGGGAGATCCTTTAACTCTTAATTGGAGTTCTGGTAATGCCGATAAATGTGTTTCCTCTAACTTTGCGACGAGCAATAAAGCAAGCGGGTCAATCGGAGTTAACACGGGCAGCTTTACGGAGAGAGCAGAACCGTATGTCTATACGGTTACCTGTTCCAGATTTTATGATCAAAAAACATACGGAAACGGCGTAACGATGACCGCTTCTGCTCAAGTTGAAGTCTATTCCGGTCAAGTTCCCACTTGCCGTGCAAATATCACCGCGTCTCCTTCCCGTATCGCGGAAGGGGATTCTTCAACGCTTGATTGGTCGTCTACGGAAGCTTCGGGTTGTTCTCTAAACAGTGAGACGGTATCCACGTCGGGTTCACGAACCGTTTCTCCCGCAGCCACTACTACTTATGCATTAAGATGCGACTCTTCCGATGGATCGGGAGCTTGTCAGAAGTCGGCTACGATTACGGTTGGCGAACCTGGTGTTTGTCCGTATTACACTGGTCCTACCGCGGTTGATGCGGGACTAACGGTCTCTGGTGCGGGAGCGGGAAGTTGCCTCCCGGGAGGAGAATCAGCCCGATTAACTATCAACTGGAGCGGGGCAAACATGAATAAGTGCAATGAGATTATCGGCGGAGGGACACCCAATAATGACAACATAACTTGTAAAGGAAATTGGGGGCTTGATCGTTCCGGTACGGGAAGCCTTTCCGATTCCGATTCCGTTGCTCCCAAGTCTGGTGTATATACGTTGACTTGCACTCGTCCCGATTATACTTGTACGAATACCAATTCTTTTGGAAATCAATCTTCTTGCGAAGCGAGTTGTAACGCGCTTAAAGAATCTTATCCTGCCATTGAAACTTGTTCTTGCGCGGGAGGCAATCAAACGGTTCAGTCTGAAATGATTTGTTCCTCCACGGCATCCGCCAGTTCCGCCGAATTCAATTATCTTGAGGCTCCACGATTCACCACAAACGGTTTGGTTACCGAGCCTGCGGGAAGAACTCAAATACTTTTGAATCAGTCCGTTGTTCTTGCCTGGAGCGTGGCGAATCCCGAGGGGGGAACTACTCTTAGTTGTTATCCGAGCGTTTCTCCCGGAGACGGAACGGGATGGACGGATCAGCCACAACCTTTCGGGGCGGAAGGCAGAAAGACCGTTTCTCCAAAAGTTTCCACCACTTATCTTTTGACTTGCAGAAACGTTTCCGCTGAAGACCCTTCCTGCTTTAACGAAACTACGGCGGAATACACGATCAAAGTGTTTACTCCCGATTTGCAAGAAATTCCGGCTTACCAGAGCGGATTTCTGAAGATGTTTGGAAAGATACTGGAAGGGATGAAAGGATTCAAACTGAATTAGAACTTAAAAAATCCGCCGTTCGGCGGATTTTTCTTGGAGAGATGGAGTTAATTAATTGAAACAGGGTTGTGGTATTTTTTAGTAGTATTTTTATCAACGTGTAAACTGTTCCACAATAGGGAATAGAAATAGTGGAAGGTAAAGAGCTTTGTAGAGTATAATTAAGACGCATGGACTACAAGCAAAAACTTAGCGAATTGCTTCTTACGGCAGCGAGGCAAAACGCTTCCGACCTTCATCTTGCCGTTGGCAGAAGACCGACTTTGAGAATAGACGGGGCGCTTATAAGCCTCCAAAAAGATCCGATACTTACGCCCGAAGACACGCAGGGGCTTGCGCTTGCGCTTTTGACGCCCGTTTTGAAAGAAAGGCTTACAAAATACGGGGATGTTGACTTTACTTACGCTTTTGAGGACAAGGCGCGTTTCAGGACGAACGTCTATTTCCAGAGAGGATTTTTGGCGGTGGCGCTTCGGTTGATTCCCGCCCAAATTAGGACGATTGACGAATTGAGGTTGCCGCCCTTGCTTCATGAATTCGGGAAGTTATCGCAGGGATTCGTTCTTGTCGTGGGACCGGCGGGTCAGGGAAAATCAACCACTCTTGCGGCAATTTTAGACGAGATAAACCACAAAAGGATGGATCACATCATTACGGTTGAAGATCCGATTGAATATCTTTTCGTTCAAGACAAATCAATCATTTCGCAGAGAGAAGTTTCAACTGACAGTCCGGACTTTCACCGCGCTTTACGGTCATTGCTTCGCCAAGATCCGGACGTGCTTATGATAGGAGAAATGCGCGATAGAGAATCAATTTCTACCGCAATGACGGCGGCGGAAACGGGGCATTTGGTTTTTTCCACCTTGCATACCAATTCAGCGGCGCAAACGATAGATCGCATAGTGGATTCATTCCCTGCCGAACAGCAAGATCAGGCGGCTTCGCAATTAGCGGCAACGATTGTCGGAATAATTTCGCAGAGACTTGTGCCGAAAATAGACGGAGGGCGGGTGCCCGCTTGCGAATTGATGATCGCGAATTCAGCCATCAGAAACCTAATTCGAGAAAAGAAATTCTTCCAGATAGATTTGGTTATAGAAACGAGCTTGCAGGAGGGAATGATAACGTTGAATCGTTCGCTCGCGGAGCTCGTAAAAAGAAGAGAGGTGGCGCTTGAGACGGCAGAGATGTATTCATTGAACCCAAGCGAACTCAGACTTTTACTTGAAAGAATATAGAGCATAATTTTCAATTTCTAATTTTCAATTCACAACTACCAAATCACAATTTTCAATTTATAATCACAACTCACAAAAACTAACTCGCAACTGAAGGAATTCACAAATGACAAGGTTTGAATATCAAGCAAAAGACCAGTCCGGCCAATTGCAAGTCGGTTTTATTGAGGCCGAGAACAGAGACGGGGCGGCGCAAAGACTCTTTGCCGATAATTTGTACGTTTTAAGCCTTACCGAAGCGAATAAAGGAGGTATTTTGGATTCCATCAAGGGATTATTCAACAAGGTGTCTCAAAAAGACCTGATGGTTTTTACGAGGCAGTTTTCCACTTTACTTGAGTCGGGCACGCCGCTTTCGGAATCTTTAAGAACGCTTGCAAACCAAACACGCAAACCGCTTCTTCGCGAAACGATAATTGAAATACAGGGAGAAATTGATTCGGGACTGTCGCTTTCGCAGGCGATGGAGAGGTATCCGCGCATTTTCACCGAATTTTACGTAAACATGGTGCGTTCCGCCGAAGTTACGGGACGCGTTGACGAAGTGATGAACTTTTTGGCCGATTATTTGGAAAAACAGACAATACTTTCATCAAAAGTAAGAAACGCCCTAATTTATCCGATATTTATGATAGTGCTTTTGTTTTTGATAGTTATATTTATGTCCGTGGGAGTTTTTCCCCAAATCGGAAGCGTTTTTCAGGAGCTCGGATCCGAATTGCCGGCGGCGACCAAAGCGCTTATTGCGTTTGGTGAGTTCTTGACCAACTGGTGGTGGGCGGCGCTTGTCGGATTGGGAGTCGTCATTTTCGCGTTTGCAGATTACTTCAGAAGTAAAGAAGGAAAAGTACTTTTAGATGAAATAATACTTCGATTACCGATCGCGAATAGGATACTCAAAAACATGTATGTTTCTCGTTTTTCCGATTCGGTTTCGGTTCTTACAAGAGGAGGCGTAGCGATAGTGCAGTCGCTTGAAATAACGGCAAGAACAATCGGAAGCGCCGTTTACGGTGAAATACTTAAAGAAGCGGCCGACGAAGTGAAAAACGGATCTTTGCTTTCGCAAGCTCTTCTCAAATATCCGAGATATTTTCCGCCACTCGTAAGCCAAATGCTTGCCGTGGGAGAAAGGACCGGAAGAACGGACGTTCTTTTGAAGAAAATGTCCGCTTTTTACGGAAGAGAGGTGGAAGATCTGGTGGGAGGACTCGTGGAACTTATTCAGCCGGTCTTAATGCTTTTAATCGGAGGGGTGGTAGGGTTTCTCTTTATTTCAATACTTGCTCCGATTTACGGATTTATCCAGCAATCGCTTCACTAGAAAAACTCGGTTGTGATACAATTAAAGCGCAATGTTAAAGAAACATTCAGCGCGGTTTCAGGAGGGGTTTACCCTTATTGAAATGGCCATAGTTATCGTGGTTATCGGTATTCTTATGGGGATAGTTTTCCAAGGAGTAAGAGGAGTGCAAAAGAACGCGAGAGATACCAGAAGACTTGCCGATTTGCGAAGGGTTCAAACGCACCTGGAACTTTACTTCCAAAAATGCGGACATTATCCGACCGCGGGAAATTGCGGCGCCGGCGGAGGAGGGGGCGCAGCGAGCAGTTTAACCTGGACCGAATTGACCAATAAACTGAGCGAAGTGGTCAATGCAAGCGAAATTCCAAAAGATCCAAGGAATGACCAGTCGTACGTGTATTACTTCGGCGATGGCGGTTTTGACTACGTGCTTGCCGCTCACATGGAGAATTTAGGAACCAACAGGGAGGTAACCGGAGCGTTCGGAGAGCTTCAGTGTGACACACTTTATTGCATAAGGGATTAAAGAATGATTCTTTCGGTCTTATTTCTTTTCTGTTTGGGAACGATAATAGGCAGTTTTCTCAATGTCCTTATTTTGCGTTACAGACCGGGAGGAGCGGTTTTTGGAAGACATTTAGGAGGACGATCGGCCTGTCCCAAATGCGGGAAAATACTTCATTGGTACGAACTTATTCCGATCGCGAGTTTCATAGTCCAGCTCGGAAGATGCCGAGGGTGCAAGAAAGGAATAGCGTTCCAATATCCGCTCGTAGAAATATTATCAGGGACGATTTTGGCGACCGTGCCGTTTATTTTAGGAATGACTCCGCACGCGTTCATATGGGCGGCGGCGTTGCTTTTACTTCTTGCCGCGGCGATCATAGACGCGCGAAATTACGTTATTCCCGATGCGCTTACGATAGTTATCGCTTTATTGGGGGTCACTTCCACGGCAATGGTGGCGCTTGGAAAGATAGCGCACATAAGTCTTACTCCCGGAACATTTCTCGGAAGCTATTCATATATGTTCGGGCTTACCCAAAACATATGGATCAATCATCTTGTCGCGGCGCTTGCGGCAGGAGCATTTTTCTCGGTGGTGGCGCTTATATCAAAAGGCAGGGCAATGGGATGGGGGGACGTAAAACTTGCCGCGGCGGCGGGAATTCTTATCGGTTGGCCGGACATAATTATGACGATAATGTTTGCTTTCATTATCGGCGCGATTTACGGATTAGTCATGCTTATAACAAAAAAAAAGAAACTTAGGGACGCGCTGCCGTTCGGCCCCTTCATCGTCATCGGGACAATGACCGTTTTTTATTTCGGGGAATATCTAGTGTCTTTGTATTTCAAGTTTCTCAATTTGGGAGCATGACATGGCAATATATTTTAAAAACAATAGAAGAGCGAATAACCTGAAATCTAAGGCGGGATTCACGCTAATTGAGATAATGGTAACGACCGCGATCCTCGTTTTTTTGATGTCCGCGATTTGGTCGTCCGGCTCTTTTAGAGGAAGCGACTTCAGCGTGATGATAAGCCAGGAAAAGCTTCGTTTGCTCATGACGAGAGCTAAATCTATGACGATAAACAGCATTTTCGGAACCGGAGTGGACAGTTGCGGATATGGAATAAGAATAGAGGCCAACAGAGCGTTTATTTTTTTGGATAAAGGAACTTGCAACGGCGGAAGCAATCAAACGTACGACCCGGGAGAGGAAGTAACGGGTTCGGTAAATTCAATATCTTTGACCGAAGGGCTGACTTTTATTCCATCAACGGGCGAAACGGCCGAGGTGGTCTTTATTCCTCCGAATCCGCGCGTCGTGATAAACAACAGCGAAACGGAAGAATTGACGGTGCAAGTCAAATCGCCTACGGGATTGTCAAGGAAAGTTATAATCAATAGGCAAGGACTTATAAATTTGAGCAATTAGTAATGGAGCGAATAAAAGGACAAGTTTTAAGCGAGGCAATTGTCGCCATGGGGATAATAACGATCGGCGTGCTTGGAATGGCCGGTTTTTTATCAAGAGCGATAAGTGAGGGCAGGTATATCGCCGATCAAACCACGGCCGTAAATTTGGCGGCGGAAGGAATTGAAATCGCCAAAAACATATTGGACGGAAACGCGCTCAAGGATAACGTTCCCTGGAATTACGGTTTTAACGAGGAAGGGTTTTACGAGGTTGACTTTGAAAGTTCCAGCTTGGGAGCCCCTTTAGGCAAAACGGAAAACCAGGGGGACTTGAGGAATTTAAAAGTAAAAAAAATAGGGGATTCGGAATTTTACAGTTATTCCGGAGATACGGATACGACTTTTAAGCGATCGGTGCAGATTGAATACGTTTTAAACAGAGCCTATCAAATAAGAGTCACCTCAAAAGTATACTGGGCGGCTAGAGGAAACAGATTAAACAACGTTTCGCTTTCAAGCGATATGTATTATTGGAGATAGAAATAACTCAAAACTCAAATGTCAAAGGTCAAAATCACAACCACAAAACTAAAAGTTCCAAATACCGAAAGAGGATTAACCCCGTTCCAAACTGACGAGAAAGTTACTCGGGATAATTTTCAAGGCAACAACGTGAAAAATTTGAAGTTTGTAACGGGGTTCACGCTTGTGGAGTTGATGATAGCGCTTGGTATTTTTTCCGTGATTATGACCATTTCCGCGGCCATTCTTTTAAATTCGCTGAAAACGGCGCGTTTTGTGGCGAGCCAGGCGAGAGCGATGGATAACATATCTCTTGCGATGGAACAAATAGTGAGAGAAGTGAGAACGGGAAGCAAGATAGAAGTGAACAGGACGAAAGACTTGGTAAAAGAGTTTTCGTTTACGAACTACGAGGGAGAAGACGTTACTTACAGTTTTTGCGATTCAAGAATATGCCGGAATAACCGACCCATTACCGAAGAAGGCACGATCATAACAGGCGGGTTTTACGTGGACACTTTTTCGGGAACCGACTTGCCTAAAACGCCGAGAATAACGGTCGTGGCGCAAGCAAGAGACGCAAAGGATAATGCTTTGGGATCGCTTCAAACGACCGTGAGCGCGAGACTTTTGTATTACAAACAGCAACTTTAATGAAGCAGAAAGAAAACAACGGAGAGAGCGGGCAGATGATGCTTTTAATGGTTATCGTAATTGCGGCGGTGGCGCTTGCGGCGATGGCTTTTTCAAGTTTTACCGTGATATCGGAGCTTAGGCAGGTGACGGATGCGCGATTATCCGGAGCGGCGCTTTTTGCGGCGGATACGGGGATAGAATGCATTCTTTTTAAAGAATTCGGAAGCGCTCCGTACGGAGAGGGGTGTCCCACTCTTACGGGGGACGCTTGCGACAGCGGAGAAACGGGTACTTGCGAGGCGCCGGAAACAGAACTATTTGCCGGCGGACCAAAATTCAGCTTTCAACTCGTATCAAGAAGAAAAGACGAATTAGGAAGGGATATAGTCGTATGGAAAGCGATCGGGAAAGACGCCTCGGGAAGGGCGGTAAGATCTCTTCAGATAACCCTTATAAAATTATAATTTGCTATAATTCAAGGTATGGTAAAGAAGAACATTCAAAAAACTTTGATTGTCACAGGCGGAGCAATCGTCGCTGGGATATTGATTTATCTCGGAATCAGTTTCTTCGGCGGAGGAAAAGCAAACAGAGCGCTTTCTCAAGGAAAGATTGAAATAGCGTCCGAAGACAAACTAGGCGATTATTTCGTATTCGTTTCGCCGGAAGATGCCAAAACGTTGCTTCAAAGGAACGAGGGGAAGTTTTTATTCCCGCAAATTGATCTTTCAATAGCGGACGGAAAATCACTGGTTATAGAAGAAAAGCAGGGAATGGTGGAAGGAAAAGAGGCGAAATTCGTGACGATAAGCGGATTACCTGCCGGTATAAAGATTTATTCCGTTGCGGACGGATACGTGAGAGGCGGAGTCGCTTCAAACAACGGAACGCCCTACGCGTGGATAAGACAAACGTGGGCGAAAGCCGGAAACAGCGACGTAATGCTTACTTACATTCCGGCGATAAGAGTGGGGACGCTCCAAAATCCGGTTTGGAACATGGAAGGGATAGAAGAAGACATGTATATTCCGGTTGAAATGGACGTTACTCTGGCAAATCTTTTAACGGACGGAACTCTACCTAACGGGTTAATATCCGGAGATAAAAGCATTGCCGTGTCAATGGCCGGAGAAGACGGATCTTTCACTAAATTATCACTATCGGATATATTGACTTATAAGGGGAAGATAGTGATGGTTCAAAAGTAGTTCTTCACAAATAAGCCTAAAAATTGTTACTAGGAGGTGTTTTCATGTGGACGATAAGCTTGGAAGACAGATAGAAAAGACTCTGGAAGACTTTGTTAAGGCGTTTAGGTGGTTGCTCTTGACTGTCGCTCTAGTCGTAGTGGAACTTTTCTTGCTTGTCGGGATAATTTTTTTTAAAGTATTTTTCTCGTAAGTAAGAGAAAGCGAGGCTCCGTTAAAAACGGAGCATTTTTATTTTAATAAATGTATATCGGCGGATGATTTTTATCGTTTATCTCGTATTTTGGTTCTCTACCAAGAATGGGAAAGGCGTATGAAATTATTGTTGCCTCGGGCAGTTTATCTTTGAATTTTTCAATCGTTTTAGGCATAAGAAACAGATATATAACGTCCGCTTCAGAAATATCTTCTTTAAAGAAATTTTTAAGCCTTAATTTAAACGGCTTTTCAATCGTTTTAAGCCTTAAGAAACTTATTAGATAGGGAATAGGCGAGAGTTCATATCCGGTAACGTCGGCTCCCATTTTAAGCGCAAGAGCGGAAACTTTTCCGGTACCCGTACCGAGTTCGTAAAATTTGATTCCTTCTTTAACGCCGGCTTTTTCCAGAGTCTCTTTCAGGTGTTTTCCGGAGGAGGATAAAGTAGGCGCTCCGATTATCGCGGCGTAAACAGCCGGGATGATCAGGACAAGGAGGATAATTTCCAGGACCAATTCCATGAGATTAATACATTTATTTTACCATTGGGGACGGGTATAATTTCTTTATATTATGACGCGGGAAGAAGCGAGAGAGCGCATAGAAAGGCTCAAACGCGAGGTAGAAAAATACAGGCACGCTTACCATGTGCTGGATAAGTCGTTAATTTCCGATGCCGCTTTGGATTCTTTAAAGAAAGAACTTTTTGACTTAGAAAACCAATACCCCGGATTTATCACGCCCGATTCGCCGACTCAAAGAGTGGGGGGAGAGCCGCTCAAGGAGTTTAAGAAAGTACGGCATGAAACGCCGATGCTTTCGTTTAACGATACTTTTTCAGGAGAGGACATGACGGATTGGCTTTCGCGGATTCAAAATTATTTGGGGCATAAAGTTAAACCCGATTTTTATTGCGAGCTTAAAATAGACGGACTCGCCATAGAACTTCGGTACGAGAACGGAATATTTACGGGGGCCTCAACTCGCGGAGACGGACAAATCGGAGAAGACATTACGCAAAACGTAAAGACGATAGAAGCAATACCCTTAAGACTTTCAGGAGACGCTCCCGAGAAACTCGTGGTAAGAGGAGAAGTTTTTATCACCAAAAAGGAATTTGAAAGGATTAACAGAATCCAGGAGAAAAGAGGAGAAAAAGTTTTCGCGAATCCCCGGAATATCGCCGCCGGTTCGTTAAGACAGCTTGATCCAACGGTAACCGCGAGCCGTAAACTTGATTCGTTTGAATATGACGTCGTCTCTGGAGCCGGTTTTAAAAATCATCATGAAGAACATGAAGCGCTCGCGGAATGGGGATTTAAAATAAATAGAAACAACAGACTGGTTCATTCATTTGCGGACGTTTTTGCTTTCCGCGAATTTTGGAATGAGGAAAAAAATCGCAAAAAGCTGGATTACGAGATAGACGGAATAGTCGTGATTCTTGACGATAATTCCGTGTTTGAAGAAGCGGGCGTAGTGGGAAAGGCGCCTCGGGGAGCGGTTGCTTACAAGTTTTCGCCAAAAGAAGTGACAACCATCGTGAAAGACGTTCGTTTCCAGGTAGGCAGGACAGGAGTGTTGACTCCGGTTGCGGTGATGGAACCGGCATCGGTCGGAGGCATTACCATAACGCACGCGACTCTTCACAATATGGATCAAATAAGAAAGTTAGGGCTCAAAATCGGAGACACGGTGATCGTCAGCCGCGCGGGAGACGTGATTCCGCAAATCACCCAAGTTTTGCCAAACTTCAGAACCGGAAAAGAAAGAGACATCGTTATTCCGGAAAAGTGTCCGATAGACGGCGGGAAAGTGGTGAGAGAGGGAGCGTTTTATAAATGTTCCAATCCCGATTGCGGAGCGAAACACAAGGAGCTCCTGAAACACTTCGTTTCAAGAGGCGCTTTTAACATTGAAGGATTGGGACCGAAAATACTTGAGAGGTTCATGGACGAGGGACTTATATCGGATGCGGCCGATATTTTTGAACTTGAAAAAGGAGACATAGAATCTTTGCCGCGATTCGGGGAAAAATCAGCCGAAAACATAGTTCTGGAAATCGCCCAAAAAAAAGAAATTCCGGCGGAGAGACTGGTATATGCTTTTGGCATAAAACACGTGGGAGAAGAAACCGCGCGAACGCTTGCGAGAGCATTAAAGAAACGAGGTAAAATCACGCCCGCGGAAATATTTATGAGTCTTAAATCATTGGATTTGGAAGAATTACAAGAGTATCCAGACGTTGGGCTAAAAGTAGCCGAGGCCATAAAAGAATGGTTTGGCGAAGCTAAAAATGAAAAATTAGCCAAAAAACTTACGGAGACAGGAGTAAAAGCCGTGGCGTACGGCAGCACTTCGGAGCAGGGGAAATTATCGGGAAAGACTTTTGTCTTTACGGGGACTTTAAGCCGAATGGACAGGGAAGAAGCGAAAGAGTTGGTACGAGAGTTAGGGGGAGATATTTCGGAGTCGGTCAGCAAAAAGACGGACTATGTGGTAGTAGGTGAAAACCCGGGTTCAAAGGCGGAAAAGGCGGCGGAGCTGGGGGTAAAAACCTTGAAAGAATCAGAGTTTTTGGGACTTATCCATTGACTTTTTCGGTAAACGTGGTTAAATGGTCTGAAGGGACGACAGGTCCTTTAAAATTCCATAAAAAGGAAAGGAGACCCAGGTTATGCGTCTAGCGTATCCCACTGAGGGACAAGACACAGCGGATGATTTGGAGGAAAGGAGACTTCAGGCGGAAACAAGGGAAGAAGAGGCGTGGCGAGAGAAGCGAAAGGCACGGCAGAGCGCGAACATATTGGAAGAGCTCGCGTGCTTGCTTGATCCTTGCCATCACGAAAAAGACTCCGAATTTCGGGGCAGGAGACCGGAATTGCTCGGGCTTACGGCCAAAGCGCGGAAAAGACCGGCTTCCGAGGAAGAGGGAAAATGGCTCGCCGTCATACTCGTAGCGAGACTTCCGGAAACTCTTCCGATCTCAAGGTTCAGTCTGCAGATCACCGAACTCGGAACGGAAACGGCGCTGTTTGTGACCGAAAGCGCTCCTCTCGGGGAAGCGATAATAAAGGCAAACAACGTCGGAATAATTCCGGTGAAGGCTCCAGGAGGAATCAATTACTGGGAAATAGAGGAATTGCTTCCTCCAGAAGAAGGCCGCGAATTGGTTCTCGAATCTTTACGCACATTTCCTGTGGCGATCTGAACGTCACAAAATGCCGTCGCTTTGATAGCGGCGGCTTTTTTTTAGTCTCGTTCTTTATGGCTGTAAATGAACGGGCTGAATTTGCCTCTACATTCAAGGCTCGGTATCATACATTTGTAATGGCGAGAATAAGCGAAGGAGATATAGAACGGCTCGCAAAGCTTGCAAGAGTCGATATAGAAGGAAAAGAAGAAAAACTTTTGAAAGACGCCGAAGAAATTCTCGGATATTTTGAGGAACTGAAACAGGTAGATACGGAAAACATTCTGCCTTTATCAGGAGCGACAGAAATCGTTAATGCCGTGGGTAAAGATGAAATAAACAGCGAACTTTTGGAAAAAGGTATCGCTTCTTTTCCCGAAACCGAGAAAGGATGTTTAAAAGTGCCGGGAGTGATGATAAATAGGAGCCAGAATGAATAAAGAAACTTTGAGCATAAAGGACGCCGTTTCGGGAATTACTTCCCGCGAGTTTTCGGCTGAAGAATTAGTGACGGAATATTTAGAGGAAACAGAGGCAAGAAATCCGGAAATAAACGCGTTTATTTCGGTTCGCAGAGAAAAGGCTATCGCAGAGGCAAAAAAGATTGATGAAAAAGTAAAATCGGGAGAAAAAGTCGGACCGCTTTGCGGCGTTCCTTTGGCCGTAAAAGATAATATGCTGATTGAAGGCGAAATTTGCACGTCTGCTTCAGAGCTTCTTAAAGATTACGTTTCCGCCTACGATGCGACCGCAATAAAAAAGATAAGAGACGCCGGAGCGATCGTTATCGGAAAAACGAACATGGACGAATTCGCGATGGGATCGTCCACGGAAAATTCGGCTTTCGGGGTTGTAAAAAATCCGAGAGACATTACGCGCGTGCCAGGGGGATCGTCCGGGGGTTCCGCAGCCGCGATAGCGGCTAACATGGCGCTTGGAGCGCTGGGATCCGATACGGGGGGATCAATAAGACTACCGGCTTGTTTTTGCGGAGTCGTGGGGATGAAACCGACTTATGGCCGAGTATCGCGCTTCGGATTAATGGCGATGGCATCCAGTTTGGACCAAATCGGATCATTCGGGAAAACCGTTTCGGATGCGGAAGAAATTTATTCGGCAATCAAAGGAAAAGACGATCGGGACGCGACTTCAAAAGAAGCGGCCGAGAGCCAGATAAATATAAGCGATCCAGGTTCCATTACTTTAGGAATCCCTGAAGAATTCTTTTCGGGAGAGGGCTTAGACAAAGAAACATCGCAAGCGATGGATGAGGTTATTCAAACGTTCCGCGGATCAGGGATAAAAATAAAAGAGATCAATCTGCCGCACGTTAAACTTTCTCTGTCGGTTTATTACATAATCGTGTTTGCCGAAGTGTCCACAAATCTTGCCCGGTTTGACGGAATCCGTTATTCCAGGGGATCAGACGAAAACGATACGCTTTTAGAAATATATTTAAAGACGAGAGGAAGGGGATTCGGAGACGAAGTTAAAAGAAGAATTTTACTTGGAACGTTCGTATTATCCTCGGGATATTACGATGCTTATTACGCCAAGGCGCAGAAGGTAAGGCAGCTTATAAAAGAAGATTTTGTTTCGTCATTTTCCGAAGTGGACGTGATACTTTCTCCCACATCGCCAACGTTGCCTTTTAAACTCGGAGAAAAAACGGACGATCCAATACAGATGTATTTGTCGGATATTTTCACTTTGCCCGTTAATTTGGCCGGACTGCCCGTGATTTCCGTACCAGTTAGGGGGCGGGAAAATAAACTGCCCGTAGGATTCCAGCTTATCGGAAAACATTGGCATGATTCGGATCTATTTGAATTGGGAAAGTTTTACGAACGCATATAAATAACCCCGTACCTCTTAAGGCACGGGGTCTAGCATGGAGAGAAAGATAATCCCGCGTCGCGAAGAAAAACGCGCGGCGGAATTCCCTGACGGGCAAGAAGAATTACAGTTCAGACAGTTGGTCATTCGGGGCACTCCGGACGCTTTTTTCGGCTCGGGTGAGCCTACCCTTTTCGCTCGCTGCTACTTAGGGAAGTTACGCGTATGCCAGACCGAAGTCCTTTTGGCTTGGTCAGCCATGACTGAATCTCTTCTCTTTCTCCTCTTGCCTGGCACGGTGGACGGGACTCGGACCCGCGACCTCCTCTGTTTCCAAAGAGGACTCTACCGCTGGGATACCACCGCACAAAGCAGAATATATTTAAAAAGACCAGAAAGTCTTGGATTTACAGACTAGGCGATTAAGTGCTTATTTGTCAAGCGGATAAAAAAAAGATGCCGCGTCTCCGGAAAGGAGAGAGCGGCATCCTGGCACCATTTACAGTCCGGCGTTCTCGTCCCGCTAGTTACGATAAAGCCCCGGCAAGCGGGGCTTTTGCGCAGCGGACGGGACTCGAACCCGCGACCTCTGCCGTGACAGGGCAGCGCTCTAACCAATTGAGCTACCGCTGCATGCGCAAAGTTTCAAAAACAGGCTGATTATACCTGGCTTCCATTTGAACTTCAATGTTTTTCGTAGTAGTATTACTCCCGTCTTCTTAAAGCAATATCGCGGGATGGAGGACTGGTTACCTCGGGAGCCTCATAAGCTCCAGAAGCAGGTTCGATTCCTGCTCCCGCAACTAACATAGCCGGCATAGCTCAGTGGCAGAGCAAGCGTTTCATAAGCGCTGGGTCGCAAGTCCGATTCTTGCTGCCGGCACAGATTTTTAAAAAAGGAGGTGGGAATATGGTTATCTTTGTGATGGCGGTTACCGTAGTGGCGTTTATCGGTTTGATAATAGCGGCGGCGGTTACCGGCAGATGGGAACTTCTCGCTTTTTGGCCGATTATCGTCCTAGTGGTGTTTCTTGTCTTTCTCTTCTTTATGTCTATCGGTAAGAACAAAGACCAATGTCCCGATTGTAACGGAAAACTCGGACCAGTGGAGGTAGACAAAAGAGGGCGTTACAGAAAATGCTCTAACCCGAGTTGTGGAATAACGGTAGCCGTTGGAAAACCTTTACGCCAGCGATAATAATCGCTGGTTTTTATTGTCTAAAGCGTCCAGATTCTGCTAATATCAAGAGATAATGGAGTTTGAAGAGATACGAAAAAGAGCGGGAGAAGACGTGGAAAAAGCCGCGACAGCAGAAGAGATTGCCGCTATAAGAATTAAATATTTTGGCCGGAAACAAGGCGAGATAAACGCTCTTTTAAAGTCTCTTAAAGACATGTCGGAAGCGGAAAAAAGGGAATTGGGTCCTCAAATTCAGAATTTAAAGAACGAAATAGAGAAGGCGATAAATTTCAAAGAGGAAGAGTTAAAAGCGGAAGGGAAGGAAACCGACATAACTTTGCCGGGCAAGAGAACCGAATCGGGGCATCTCAATCTCATAACGCAGACGGAAAACGAAATAAGAAGAATTTTCGGGTCAATGAATTTTTCGGCGATAGAAGGACCCGAGATGGAAGAAGAGTATTATAATTTTGACGCTTTAAACATCCCTCCCGATCATCCTGCAAGGGAAATGTGGGATACATTCTGGATGAAGCCCTCTTCCGCTAAAGCTATGGAAGGGCGGGGCAAAAAATATCTTTTGCGGACACATACAAGTCCAGTGCAGATTCGGTACATGGAGAAACATAATCCACCTTTTCAGATAATATCTCTCGGCAAAACCTTCAGATACGAAGCAACCGATGCCACCCACGAAACCAATTTTTATCAGCTTGAGGGATTGATGATAGGGCGTGACGTTTCGCTTGCCAATTTCAAATTCGTGATAACCGAATTTTTCAGACAATTTTTTTCCGAGAAAACGGTTAAAGTCCGATTCAGATCAAGTTATTTTCCTTTTACCGAACCCAGCGTGGAAGTGGACGTCCGCCTGGACGATTCCAAATGGCTTGAAATGGGCGGAGCGGGAATGGTTCATCCCAAGGTATTAAAGAACGTGGGATATAACCCGACTGACTGGCAAGGATTCGCTTTCGGTTTCGGCGTCGAAAGGCTTGCCATAATAAAACATAAAATTCCGGACATAAGACTTTTTGAGTCGGGTGACTTAAGATTTACAAAGAAATTCTAAATGAAATTCAGCTATTCGCTTATAAAAGAAATAGTTCCGAATCTCCCCGGTAAAACGAAATTTGCCGAGGAACTTGCCATGAAATCATTTGAAACCGATGAAATATCGGGAGACATGATGGATATAAAAATCACGGCGAATCGATGGGGAGACGCTTCGGGCCACGAGGGGATAGCGAGAGAAGCGGCGGCCATATTCGGACTTCATGCGATCCCCGTAAAGAAAACCAGCTTGGCTCAAGTTAAGAGAAAGCTTGGAATTCAGGTTGCCAAAGGATCGGATTGCTACAGGTATGTCGGTCTTTTGGCCGAACTTCGCCGGAAAAGAACGACTCCTTCGTGGATGAAAAAGTATTTGAGAGTTTGCGGAATAAAGCCGATAAATCCGGTGGTGGACGCCCTAAATTACGTAATGATTGAGATCGGACAGCCGATGCACGCTTTTGACGCGGATAAAATCAAGGGAGACATAACGATCAGAAAAGCCGAGAAAGGAGAAAAGATACTCACCATAGACGGAGGGCAATACGAATTGGGAGAAAAAGACACGATTATCGCCGACGACGCTCAAGCGCTTGCGATTGCGGGAATAAAAGGAGGGAAAGCCGCGGAAATCACCCGGAGCACCAAAAGGATAATAATTGAGGCGGCTAATTTTAATCCGGTTTCGGTTTATCGGACAAGCAAGAGAATCGGACTTGAGACGGATGCTTCAAGAAGATACGGCCACGGAATGAGCTCCGAGAAAGCCAAATCCGGAATGGAGCGCGCCGTGAGACTTCTTACTGAAATTTGTTTCTTAAAACCGATCGCCATTGCGGACAAATACGAAGTTAAAGAACCGAAAAAATTCATTAAATATGACGCAGAAAGATTCCAAAAAATCACCGGAGTCGCGGTAAGCAAGAATCAGGCGGCGATAATTCTCACGAAACTTGGATTTAAGATGAGAGACGATATGGCGCAGGTGCCAGCGGAACGGATTGACATTTCCATATTTGAAGATTTAGTTGAAGAAGTAATTAGAATTTATGGATTAAACGAGATAAAAGCCGTTTCGCCCGTGATATCCATCGTGCCGGTGCATGATGACCAGATGATAATATATCGGGAAAGAGTCAAAAAAGCTTTTACCGGTATCGGCTTTGACGAAATAATAAGTTACAGTTTTGCCGATTACAGTCCCAACGCGCCGGAAATTGCAAATCCCATAAGTCAGGATAAAGCCTTTATGAGAACGAATTTGACGCGAGGGCTTGATGAGGCGATAGAAAAAAACAAGAGAGTTTTTTCGGAAATAAAAATATTTGAGTTCGGAAAAGTGTTTGACGGCGTGGGCAAGGAACACTGGTCGCTCGCCGCGGCGGTAAAAGAGAAGACGGATCAATTTCCTTTGAGAATTCTCCGCGGGGCGGTAGAAGAAATATCCTGGAATATGGGGATAGGGGATGCCGAATTCGTGCCGGAAGGAAAAAAACTGATCGTCAAAGCCGGGAAAACAAGAATCGGCGAAGTCTCCGTTTCGGCGGACGGCGAAAGAGCGTTCTTTGAGGCGAACGCGGAAGAGATGATGAAAAAGTCGGAGGGAGAGTTTGAATACGAACCCGTTTCGCCTTATCCATCGGTAATGAGAGACGTTTCATTGTGGCTTAGCGATAAGACTCAAGTCGGAGAATTGTTTGAAGCGATAAACACGGTTTCTGGAACGGACTTAAACGACGTTGATCTGTTGGACTATTATCCGGATCATGAGAACGCGCGGATAGGGGTGACTTTAAGGTTCGTTTTTCAGTCATCAAAACGGACTCTTACGGAGGCTGAAGTTAACGTCTGGATGGACAAATTCGGGGCGGTTTTAGGCGCCAAAAAAGGAGTGGAAATCAGGTAGTTTTTGTGGTATAATGAAGATTGGAGAAACACCGTAAAAATGCGGTTTTTTTAACTCCGTTCCAGGTACGATTTGGAACGGAATAAACCCCGAAGAAGAAGCAAAATGGCTAAAGAAAAGGCGCAAAAAGAATCAAGTTATTCGGCAAAAGACATATTCGTACTGGAGGGACTGGAACCGGTTCGTAAACGTCCCGGAATGTACATCGGTTCCACGGGACCTGAAGGACTGCACCATCTCGTGTGGGAGCTTTTGGATAACTCCATAGACGAGGCAATGGCGGGATACGCCAAGAACATTACGGTAGAGATAATGGATGAAAAGACGGTGAAGATTACGGATGACGGAAGAGGAATACCGGTAGACATTCATCCGCAGACGAAAAAATCGACGCTTGAAACGATAATGACGGTGCTTCACGCCGGAGGAAAATTCGGCGGAGGCGGGTATAAAGTCTCTGGTGGATTGCACGGCGTGGGGGCTTCCGTCGTAAACGCACTCTCAACGTACGTCAAGGTTGAAGTCAGACGGGACGGAAATCTTTACGTACAAGAATATTCCGTCGGCAAACCGAAAGGACCGGTCAAGAAAGTCGGAAAAGCGGAGGGAACGGGCACTGCAACCATTTTTACGCCTGACAGCCAAATTTTCAGCGAAATAGTTTTTGATCGCAAAAAGATATTGGACAGAATGAGACAGCAAGCGTATCTCACGAAAGCCATCAGACTTTTATTTGCCGATTATCGGGAAGAGACGCCTTTTTATTACGGATTTAATTTTTCCGGAGGAATTAAAACGTACGTCGGCTATTTGAACGAAGGAGGAGAAAAACTGATACAAGACGAAATATTTTATCTGCACAAAGAATCCGACGGAGGGGAGATTGAAGCGGCGGTGGCTTACACCGAAGACATTGAAGTTCAGGAGATGGGTTTTGCAAACAACATTTACACTCCGGACGGAGGAAGCCACATTACGGGACTTCGCTCGGCGATAACGAGGACGCTTAACGATTACAGCCGTGAGAACGGTTATCTAAAAGAGAACGAAGACAATCTAACGGGAGACGATGTGAGAGAAGGACTTATTGCCGTAGTTTCCGTAAAGCTTCGCGATCCGCAATTTGAAGGTCAAACGAAGGCCAAGCTCGGTAATCCGGAAACAAGAAGTGCCGTTGAAGCATCAGTCGGCGAAGCATTCAAAGAATTTTTGGAAAAGCATTCGGCGGACGCAAGAAGAATAGTGGAAAAATGTCTCTTGGCCGCGAAAGCCAGAAAAGCGGCCAAAGCGGCGAAGGAAACGGTGCTTCGCAAGGGAGCTCTTGAAGGACTCGCTTTACCGGGAAAACTCGCGGATTGCCAAACGAGAAAGGCGGAAGAAGCGGAACTTTTCATCGTAGAGGGAGATTCGGCAGGAGGATCCGCAAAACAAGGGAGAGACAGGCGAATCCAGGCAATATTGCCGCTTCGAGGGAAAATATTAAACGTAGAGAAAGCCCAGATACATAAAATGCTCGCGAACAACGAAGTTAAATCGCTTATCGTGGCTTTGGGCACGGCGATAGCCGAAGAATTTGACATAACTAAATTGCGTTACGGAAAAATAGTGATAATGACCGATGCGGACGTGGACGGAGCGCATATAAGAACGCTTTTGCTAACGTTGTTTTACAGGCATTTCCCGAAGTTGATTGAAAGCGGCCACATTTATATCGCCCTGCCGCCGCTCTATAAAGTACAGTCGGGCAAACAGCAGAAGTACGCTTATTCTGATGCCGAAAAAGACGAAATCATCGCGAGTATGGGCGGAAACCCGTCAATTCAGAGATACAAGGGATTGGGAGAAATGAATCCGGAACAGCTTTGGGAAACGACCATGGATCCGAGCGTCCGAACCATGAAGCAGGTGACGATTGAAGACGGAAAAGAGGCGGACAAGATGTTTGACATACTGATGGGAAGTGAAGTTGAACCGAGAAAAAGATTCATTCAAGTTCACGCCTCATCGGTCAAAAATCTTGACATATAGCCTCATAAATTATACTGTTCAAACGCAAATGAAGCTCTTAAGTTCTTTTTTCTCCGGAGTCATATCGGAGTTTAAGCAAATAACCTGGCCGAATAGGAAAGAGACCATAAAACTCGTGACAGTGGTCATCGTCTTTTCGCTCGGGATGGCGATGTTTCTGGGACTTGCCGATTACGGTTTCAGCAAATTGTTACAGGAATTCATACTTAAGATTTAACGCATATGGAAGAAAAACCCCGCGCGCAAAGCGTGCAAAAAGCCTCGATGAAGCAGGAAGAGGAAACGAAACAGTGGTTTGCCGTACACACTTATTCCGGCTATGAAGACGCGGTCTTGAGGTACTTAAAACAGAGAGTTGAATCGCTTGGCGTAAACGATAGGATATTCAACGTCATTGTTCCCAAGGAAAAGAAAATAAAGATAAAAAACGGCCGGAGAACCGAAGTGGAGGAAAAAATATTCCCGGGTTACGTTCTGGTGGAAATGGTAATGAGTCCCGATACGTGGTACATCGTTCGGAACACGCCAAGAGTTACCGGTTTTGTGGGAGCGGACAGTGCTACTCCATCACCTTTATCCAAAGAAGAAGTGGACGCTCTCATGATGAAAATGAAGGGAGAGGATACGGGCTACAAAGTGGATTTCCGCGTAGGCGAATTAGTTCGCATAGTAGACGGTCCATTCAAGGATTCGGACGGTAAAATTGCGGAAATTGACGAAGCGAAAGGCAGGGTCAAAGTGCTGGTACCGATATTCGGAAGAGACACCGCGGTGGAAATAGACGCCTTACAGATTCAGAAAGTTTAGCAGGTCGTAAAAGCCATATGTAAACGGGTTCGCTCATGGCCGCTCGGCCAAAGCTTTAGTCCCGTTTACATATGGCTTTTACTTATTGCAAAAGACCAAATTTTTAGGTAGTGTAACAACCACGATGGCTAAAGAGGTAAAAGCGTTGCTGAAACTGCAAATTCCAGCGGGGAAAGCCAATCCCGCGCCGCCGGTAGGGCCGGCTTTGGGACAACATGGAATAAACATCCAGGAGTTTTGCAAACAATTTAACGATGCGACCAAGGACATGGGGGACGACATAATCCCCGCCGAAATAACGGTTTATGAAGATCGGAGTTTCGTTTTCAAACTTAAAACTCCTCCGGCTTCGGACTTGCTCCGAAAAGCCGCGCGCGTGCCGAAAGGTTCCGCCGTACCGCATAAAGATAAAGTGGGACATATTTCCAAAGACGACTTAAGGGCCATAGCGGAAAGAAAAATGGAAGACCTGAACGCGAACAGCGTTGAAACGGCAGAAAAGATAATTGCCGGTACCGCGCGTTCAATGGGGATTACGATTGAATAGACGCAAGACGTAAAGCGCAAAATGCAAAGTTATTGAAATCCCTCCGTTTGTAAGCGGAGGGACTTTGTTATAGTTGGGGAAACTGTTAAAATCAGCCTGTGAAATATATCCCGACCATAGGGCTTGAGGTGCATATGGAGCTTAATACGGCGACTAAAATGTTTTGCCGCTGTCCGAACGTGAGCGATGAAAAAACGCCAAATAAGAACGTTTGTCCGATTTGCTTGGGACATCCGGGAACGATGCCAGTGGCGAACGTAGAGGCCATAAAGGCCATATTGAGGCTAGGAACGGCCTTGGGAGGAGAAATACCGGCAATGAGCCGGTTTGACCGCAAAAGTTATTTCTATCCCGATTTGCCAAAGGGATACCAAATATCGCAGTACGAACATCCTTTTATAGAGAGAGGAGAACTTACGGGGATAAGGCTTCGCCGGATACATCTAGAAGAAGATGCGGGGAAGCTGTTGCATTCAAAAACGGACGAAACTTTATGCGATTATAATCGCGCGGGAGTGCCTCTCGTGGAACTTGTAACGGAGCCGGACATTAAGAGTGGAGAAGAAGCGGTGAAGTTTACCAAAGAATTGCAGCTTGTTTTGCGATATTTGGAAATTTCTTCCGCCGACATGGAAAAAGGCGAAATGAGGCTTGAGGCAAACATTTCCGTGAGACCGGAAAATACCGATGAACTTGGCACCAAAGTGGAGGTCAAAAATCTGAACTCCTTCGCTTTTATGGCGAAGGCGATTGATTATGAAATTAAAAGACAGACGGAGCTTTTGGAGAAAGGAGAAAAAATAACCCAGGAGACGAGAGGATGGGACACAAGTAAAAACAAAACTTTCAGCCAGAGAAGCAAAGAAGAGGCGCATGATTATCGGTATTTGCCGGAACCCGATTTGCCGCCATACGACTTAACCGATAAATCTTTCATAGATATGGAAGAAATTCGCGTAAGCGTTCCCGAAATGTCCTGGGAAAAAAGAAAAAGGTTCGTGAAAGAATTCGAAATTACGGAAAAAAACGCCGAATCACTTGCGGAAGACAGAACGCTTGCCGGTTATTACGAAGACGTCGCTTCGGAAATAATGGCGGAGAATATTTCGGAAGCGGAAAAGAAAAAGGCGTTAAAGCAAATCGCGAATTACATTCTTAATCAGGAAAATTTGAATATAAATAATTTCAAAAATAACGTAACGGCGGAGAACATGGCCGATTTCGGAATCGTACTCGCAAGCGGAACTCTATCAAGCACTCAAGCAAAAGAAGTTCTTAGGAAGATGTATGAGACGGGACTGGATCCCCGGAGCGTAATGAAAGAGGGGAATATAGAACAAGTGACGGATGAGAATAGAATTGCCGAAGCGATAAAGGAGGTTTTAGAAGAAAATCCGAAAGCGGTATCAGATTACAGAAAGGGAAAAGAAAACGCTTTGCAATTTTTGTTCGGAAAAACGATGGAAAAATTAAAGGGACAAGGGAGTCCTGAAGCGATTCGGAAGGCACTTGGGGAGAATATAGTCAGATAATCTTTTCCTTTCGTAGTTAAAAAAGTCGCAAAAAAGTATGCACAAACGGGTACGCTCATGGCCGCTCGGCCGAGCTTTAGCCCCGTTTGTGCATACTTTTTGCTCATTTTACCTTGGTATCCAATTAATGCTTTTGTCCCGTTTGAACCAAGTCATTTGGCGGCGGGCATATTGCTTAATGGCTGTAAGCAATTTTTCGCGCATTTCTTCGTAATTCAGTTCACCTTTTAAATAAAGAGAAATGTAGCGATATTCAAGTCCCAATTCGTAAAGCCTTTTCCAGCTCAAGCCTTTTTTTCTAAGGTCGGAAACTTCCTGAATCATTCCTCCGTCAGCTCGCGGAGCAAGTCTCTTGTCCAGACGGAGTTCAATGCGTTCATCAAGTTCTTTCATCGGCCATAAGAGGCCGATTTTTTCGGCATCGTAAATGGGTTTCTTTTTAATTCTAGGCACCGGCTTTCCGGTTATAAGGACGATTTCCAAGGAACGGATGAGGCGAATTCGGTTTTTCGTATCAACTGAAGCAAAACGATCGGGATCCAGCTCCGATAACTCTTTTGCCAATTCTTCGGTCGTAAGTTTGCTTAATTTATTTCTTAAGGGCTGGTTTGGCGGAACGGAAGCAAAAAAATCGCCGTACAAAATGGCGTCAATGTAAAAACCCGTTCCGCCGCAAACAATGGGCAATTTGCCGCGGCTTAAAATATCTTTAATCGCTTTGTGAGCAAGATAAGAGTAATCGGAAACGGTAAAAACTTTTTTAGGGGAAACAACGTCAAGAAGGTGATGGGGAATGCCCATCATTTCTTTTTTCGTGATTTTACCCGCACCGATATTTAATCCTTTGTATACTTGGCGCGAATCGGCGGAAATTATTTCTCCGTTTCTTTCTTTCGCAAGTTTTACCGCCAAGTCCGATTTGCCGGAAGCTGTGGGGCCTAAAATGATTAAAATTTTCGGGAGGAATTTCACAGAAGAATAATATTGATTGACGGTTTGAAATTCAATAAAGAATAGAATCTGCCAAACCTCACGGTCACGGAAGTTTAGCAGAAAAAGGAAACGCCCTTCCGAATTTTTCGGAAGGGCGTTGAAGCTTTGCGCGAGACGCCTAGCTTTATGCGGAGACAGCCGGAGGCCGGAGAGCAAGAGAAAGGAGAAGGAAAGGATGACCTTTCTCATGCCTTTTCGCGTCCGCGCAGAACAGGAATAGTTCTAAATGAAACTAGCCTGATTATACAACAAAATGGCAGAAAGTCAATCCCCAGGAGGAAATTACGAGTCTTTACGGGACTTGATTTCTTTTTGGATTTCTTTAAGAAAATCTTCCAGGCTTTTAACTCCGGCATCTCCTACGCTTCTTTTTCTTACGGAAACGGTTTTAGAAGTAGCTTCTTTTTCGCCAACCACCAAAATATAAGGTATTTTCATCAATTCGGCCGAGCGGATGCGTTTGTTAAGCGTCTCATTTTCGTGAGAAACCTCGGCGCGAATGCCTTCTTCCACAAGCGAAGAGAAGACGCTTTCCGCATAATCCACCTGTTTGTCGCTTACGGGGATGACAACGGCCTGGACGGGGGAGAGCCAAACGGGGAAGGCACCTTCATAGTGTTCAATAAGAAATGCCATGATGCGTTCAATGGCGCCGATGGAAGAACGGTGAACGACTACCGTTTCTCTTTCTTTGTTTTCTTTATCGGTATAGACCAGGTTGAATCTTTTCGGCATTACGAAATCGTACTGGACGGTAAAAGCAGTATTTTCTTGCTCGCGCCGATCTTTCATTTGAATGTCAATTTTCGGCCCGTAGAAAGCGGCCTCGTCCGCAGCTTCGTAATATTTGACGTCCTGATTCTTTAAAATGTCGCGCAACACCTCTTCGGCTTTGTCCCATGCGTTATCGTCTTTAAAGTATTTTTTATCGTCTTTACGATCGCCCAAGGATAATCGGTACCAGAAGTCTTCGCCTTTCTTAAGTCCGAAAACTCCGGCCATGTGCTGAATCAAGTCGAGCGCTCCCGCGATTTCGTCTTTGGCTTGAGAATCATCGGCGCAGATGATATGCGCGTCAGCGAGGCAAAACGAACGCACGCGGATGAGGCCGATCAAATTACCGGAATTTTCGTAACGGTAAAGTTTCGCCAATTCGGCGATGCGCATGGGCAAATCGCGGTAACTGCGGGGACGCGACAAATAAAGCTCAAAATGATGAGGACAAGTCATCGGACGGAGCATGAATTGCTCCTCGTCAATCACGATCGGCGCATACATGGTATCTTTGTAATAAGGGTAATGGCCGGATTTCTTGTAGAGATCAAGCTTTGCGATATCGGGCGTAATAACGTGTTTGTAGCCGCGTTTAATTTCTTCTTCCACTACGAATTTCTCCAACTCGCGCCGAATGGCTGCACCTTTCTCGGTATAAAGCGGCAAACCTTTGCCGACTACGTCAGAAAAAGTGAATAAATCCAACTCTTTACCGATTTTTCTGTGATCGCGATCGTCCAATTCTTCCATAAGGCAAATCTTATAACTTCTTCCTTTTTACGTCTATATTGCTCTTGCTTCGTAGCAAATTATTTTCGGCTCGCCGTTTTTCTTGGACAGGCGGCCTTTTACCTCAATCACTTTGCCTTCAATCCATAAAGTCGGATGTTTCATAAGCATGTCATGAAAAACCAAAATCTCGGCTGAATCGCTTGTATCTTCCAGTTTTACAAAAAGCATAGGCTGGCCGTTTTTGGTCATCACTTTTGATATTTTTCCGATAAGCCCGGCGATTTTAACCGTCTCTCCGTCATGAGCGTTTTTAACCGATTTCATGGAAGAAATGTTTACGCCGTTGTGTTTGAATCCGCGCAGAGGATGATCGCTAATATAGAGTCCTAATAATTCTTTCTCCCAGGCGAGCCGTTCAGTCTTACTTGCCGGTAGAGCATCGCTTAGCTTGAGGCTTACGTTTATAGTGCCGCCGAAGAGAGAAGATTGGGCGGACGTTAAATTTTTCCGATAAGCGCTTACGGATTTAACGATATTTTCAAGATTTGCGAGAATTTTTCTCCGTTCAACGCCGAGCGAATCAAGCGCTCCGCTTTTAGCCAAGTTCTCAATGGATTTTTTATTTAAATCTTTATGACTTACTCGGGAAACGAATTCTTCCAAGTTCTTGAACGGGCCTTGCTTCATTCTTTCCGAAACGATCGCTTGAGCTATGCCCGAGCCGATGTTTTTAATCGGCAAAAGACCGAACCGTATATTTTGTCCTTCTGGCGCGAAATCGGTAAAACTCATGTTTACGTCTGGCGGAAGAATCTCAATGCCCATTCTTTTGCAATCGTTCACGAGCACGGAAATGCGTTCCACATCGCCCGCGTCGTTGTTCAAGAGCGCGGTCATGAATTCCAAAGGGTAATGAGCTTTAAGATAAGCCGTTTCGTAGCCGATAAGGGCGTAACAAACGGAGTGCGATTTATTGAACCCGTAGCGAGCGAACGGCTCCACCAGTTTCCAAAGATTTTCACCGA